>Ga0209636_10000048_pt1 | contig 87221 bp, 75 predicted proteins | sample DeeMarSWOR152_54_FD_187464 | JGI IMG/M metagenome (GOLD analysis project Ga0209636, IMG submission 187464) | Marine sediment microbial communities from White Oak River estuary, North Carolina - WOR-1-52-54 (SPAdes) (version 2) | ecosystem: Environmental > Aquatic > Marine > Intertidal zone >...
GTTTCTAGCGGTGCCCGAGCCGTCAAGAAAGCTCTGGAGGAGGAGGTTAAGAGCACCGGCCTGGACGCTAACGTGTCCCCAATCGGCTGCATCGGTTCCTGCCACAAGGAGCCTCTGGTTGACGTGATTCGCCCGGGCAAACCCAGAATCAGTTACGCAAACGTCACACCCGCTGCCGCCTCTGCCATCGTCAAATCTCTGGCCTTGGGGAAACTCCTTGAGGAAGGGCTCTTTGTCCGAATCGAAGAGGACGAGAACTTGATAGACGGCACGAAGGTCCGCGTCTCAACAGGAAAAAGCCGCACCGAGCCTCGCTCTGGCGCAAAAGGAAACACCGAAGCTGGACCGGATGCCGAAGAGAGGGAAAACTCTTCTGGAGGCGGGGCAACCGAGGCTTCTCACGTTCCCGTCTTTCAGGACGTTCCCTTCTTCAAGGCGCAGGAAAGGATAGTGCTCCGTAATTGCGGAATCATAAATCCTGAGAGTATTGACGAATACATAGCCCGAGGCGGCTACTTCACTTTGCACAAAGTGCTCAACAATCTTTCACCCGAACAGGTGATCGAAGAAGTCAAGAGCTCCCGTCTGCGGGGGCGAGGCGGAGCCGGTTTTCCCACAGGACTCAAGTGGCAGTTCACGCGGGAAGCTCCGGGAGACACCAAGTACATCATCTGTAATGCGGACGAGGGTGATCCTGGTGCCTACATGGACAGAAGCGTGCTCGAGAGCGACCCTCACAGCATTCTTGAAGGCATGATCATTGGTGCTTTTGCCGTTGGTGCGCGCGAGGGGTACGTCTACGTCAGAGCCGAATACCCCCTGGCAATTGAGAAACTGCAACTGGCCGTCAAGCAAGCCGAGGATTACGGCTTGCTCGGCGAGAACATACTGGGAAGTGATTTCAGCTTCAAGATAACGCTGAACAAGGGAGCGGGCGCTTTTGTGTGCGGGGAGGAGACCGCTCTCATTGCCTCGATTGAAGGTGGAGTCGGAGAACCGAGGCCGCGGCCTCCTTTCCCGGCGCAGTCGGGTCTCTGGGGGAAGCCGACCAGCATAAACAACGTTGAGACCTGGGCCAACGTCCCTGTCATCCTTGCCAGGGGCGGTAGCTGGTATTCGCGGATCGGCACGGAGAAGAGTCCCGGCACAAAGGTGTTCTCGCTCGTAGGTAAACTCAATCGCGGTGGTCTCATAGAGGTTCCGATGGGGATTACGCTACGGGAGATAATCTATGACATAGGCGGTGGAATCTCCGACGGCGGGAAGTTCAAGGCCATCCAGACAGGCGGCCCTTCCGGCGGATGCATTCCGGAGAGTCTCATAGACCTACCCGTGGACTACGAAAGTCTCACAGAAGCGGGAGCCATAATGGGTTCGGGTGGAATGGTGGTGATGGATGACAAGGTCTGCATGGTGGACATTGCTCGCTTCTTCTTGACTTTCACGGCGGACGAATCCTGCGGGAAGTGTGCACCGTGCCGTATAGGTACGTTCGTAATGAACGAGACGTTGCGTCGGATATGCGAGGGCCAGGGTAAGGAGGGCGATCTGGAATTCCTGGAGGAATTGGCGGAAACCGTGAAGGCCCTGTCGCTCTGCGGGCTCGGACAGACGGCCCCCAATCCGGTTCTTACGACACTCAAGTATTTCAGGGAAGAGTATGAGGCACATCTGCGAGACAAGAGGTGTCCCTCCAAAGTATGCAAGAGAAGGTTCACTTCTGAAGAGATCGCCCGCCTGAAAGAGGAGGCGGCGAAGAGAAAGAAAGCCGCGAAGAAGCGGCAAACAGAGGCGAAGGGCAAAGCGACGATAAAGTCGGTCGGGCGCCCGAAGAAAAGGGGGACCGAGAAGAACCGCCCTTCGGGAAAGAAAGAGCGGCGAGCCACCAAGATGACCGGGAAGAAGAAGGCAAAGACGGATGGAAGGAAGCGTAAGAGTTAAAATCGACGGGCGGGAGCTTGAGGTCGAAAAAGGACTCAGCGTCCTCGAGGCCAGCAGACATGCGGGAATCGAGATACCGACACTCTGCTACGATGAGGCACTTCGGCCTTACGCTGCGTGTCGTCTCTGCGTGGTTGAGCTAACTGTGAAGGGGACCAAGAGTCTGGTTGCTTCTTGCGTGTATCCTGTTGAGGAGGGGGCGGAGGTGCAAACTTCAACGGATGAGATCCTCGCGCACAGAAAGGTCTTGCTCGGGCTTTATCTTGCCCGCTCTCCGGAAGCCAGAAGGATAAGGGAACTCGCAGAGGAGTTCGGTGCAATTGTGCCTAGATATGGGCTCGAGGAAACGCACAACTGTATTCTTTGCGGCCTGTGTGTCAGAGCCTGCAAAGAGATAGTGGGAGCGGGCGCTATCGGGTTCTCTGAAAGGGGCATGAGGAGAAAGGTGGAGCCGCCTTTTGGCAGGGGGTCCGCGGCATGCATAAGCTGCGGGACCTGTACGACAATCTGTCCGACTGAGGCAATTACTCTTCAGGAAATCGACCGCATAGAAACGGTGCATTCGTTTGCGGAGAAGCGAGACGCAAAAGCATGCAGGATATGCGCCTCATTTGAGGTTCTTCCGAAGTCTCCGCGCGACTACAAGGAATGGCTCTCTGAGAAGGTCGAGGCTCAACCGTTGAAATGAGACGTGTGGTTTGGCAATCCCTTGACAGAACCGAGAGACAGAAAGCAACGGGGTGCGGAACGAGGCAAGGGAGTGCGGAACAACGTTGTGCTCCTGTGTTAAGCGGAAGTTCGAGTAGAACCACGTTTAAGGGAGTGAAGTGAAGGCTGATGCTCACATAAAGCCGGGACAAGTTCCACGCATCGGGGTGTTCCTCTGTTACTGCGGCAGCGAGATCCTGGAAGCACTGGATTTCGATCTGATAGAAAAAGAGGTTCGCAGACTGCCCGGAGTGGTCCTTGCTAAAGCCGACCCTTACCCGTGCTCGAAACCCGGCATCGCTCAAATGAAGGCAGCAATCAACGAGCACGAACTCGAGCGAGTAGTTATCGCCGGGTGTACGCCCCGACTCCACGGGAAACTCTTCTCTGAAGCATGCGAGTCCGCCGGGGTCAACAGGTGGCTCGTTGATGTTGCGAACATCCGCGAACATTGCAGCCGGGTTCACAGAAAGAAGGCCGCGGCCACGGAGAAAGCAATCGCGCTGATTGGGGCCAGCGTGAGGAAAGTGACCATTGCGAAGCCGGCCGAGCCGATACGTGTCTCGCCGCTGGGCTCTGCACTCGTCATCGGTGGTGGGTTGAGCGGTCTAAGCGTGACCGCGGAGCTCTTGGGCTTGGGTCACAAGGTAACGCTTATAGAAAGAACAGATACTTTGGGCGGGATGTTGCTGAAGTTGGGTCGTCTCTATCCTCACGCGCGGAGTGGAGGTGAAATAATACAAGAGAAGCTGTCCAGGATAGAGGGCGGGGCCGAAATATTGAAGCGGACGTCGGTGAGCTCCCTCAGGGGTGGCCCGGGACATTACGGGGTCACGCTTTCTTCTGACGGAAATAGCCAGGAGCGAGAATTTGGAGCAGTTGTTATCGCGACCGGGGCCGAGCCCGTTGGAGTCGAGAAACTGTTGGAGTCTACGACGCGAGGCGAAAAGTCTGACCGTGGACTTTCGCGGAAGACTTCTTCCTCTAAGAGAGGCTTTTTCTTTAGAAGAATCTCCACGTTCGGCGGACGGCTCCTCACCCAATTGGATCTTGAAGACGAACATCCCGAGAAGAAATTGCAGGGTGTCCGCTCCGTCCTTTTCGTTAACGTCGTACCTTCTGGACGGGCTTACTCCGGGCCGAGTTCGAACCATTCGACCTCGAGACTTTATTCTCTCGTAGCGCTTAAGAACGCGGCCTTCCTCAAGGAGACTAATCCGCTTCTTGAAATGACGTTTGTTTTTGAGAACGTGCCGAGAGATTTCGAGAGAGAATTTCGCAGAGTCCGGGACGCAGGGGTGAGGTTCGTTAGATGTTCAGGCAAGACAATTCTTGAATTCACGAAGACGGGAGTGCGACTGAACGAGGGTCGGGGAAAACCAGAGCAGATCAAAGCAGACGCAGTGGTGTTACCGGAGATTCTTATGCCTGCGGATGGAACGGTTGAACTGTCAGAAATCCTCCGGATTCCCACAGATTTGCACGGCTTCTACATAGAACCTCACGTCAAACTCAGACCTGGAGATTTCCTGGAGCGAGGCATCTTCGTTGTGGGTAGCTGCCACTCTCCTGCGACCGTGCTCGAGTGTACGTCGCAGGCAATGGTAGCTGCTTCGAGAGTGTCTCAGTTTTTGAGCGCGGAGATTCAGAAGTCGCCGTTCGTGTCTAGGATCGATGAGAGAGTCTGCAGGGGATGCGGCCGCTGCGCAGAACAGTGCAGGTGGAATGCGATAGAGCTGGAAACACTTGAGAACGGTCTTAAGCTTGCTCGCGTTGACGAAACGCTTTGTACCGGTTGCGGTGTTTGCTCCACAGTTTGTATATGCGGAGCTCCATCGCTGGTTCCTGTTGAGATCCGTCAGATAAGAGAGATGGTCAAGGTTCTTGGTGGGTAGGCGATGGTGAAGAGAAAAACAGTCAGGATGAAGGCGGGGAAGACAAAGCCAGCAAGAGAGAAGAGAGCGAAGTCGAGAAGAGGGAAGGCGGCGAAGGCGAGAAGAATCGTGGTTTTCGCGTGCAGCTGGTATCCATCGATTGCCGCTGATAACGCGGGCGTGGTGCGGCAGGAGTATTCGGCGGACACAAGAATAGTAACGCTTGATTGCGCCGGAAGGCTTACTCCCTCTCTCATACTGGACGCTTTCGGCGCGGGCGCTGCGGCGGTACTGGTAGCAGCCTGTAAGCCGGAACTCTGCCACTACGTGAACGGAAGCTCGACGTGTGAACAGGTGATAGCCGAGACCAGAGAGCTTGCCGAGCTTCTCGGTATCGGTGCCAAGAGGATTTATCTGGAGACGTTTGACGGGGAGGAGGGTGAGCGTTTCGCGGATTGCGTGAGAGAATTCCGTAAAGAGGTGGAAAGACTCGGTCCAATCGCGGTGGGGTAGTGACGCGTGTAACGGGCCGCGACAATCTTGAGGGCACTGGGCTGCCCGTGGACTAATAGACAGCTCGCGAGCGGCGATGGATGTCGCATACGACTGAGACTAGCTTGAGAGTCGACGGCCTCGCCGGCTGGTCACAGAACATGAGGAGTCTGACGTGAGCCTGGAGCGCCAGGTTAAGGAAACCAAGGCCTACAACTGTGTGGAGTGCGGGATATGCACGGCGAGCTGCCCGGTGTCGCGTGTTAACCCTGATTTCTCGCCGAGGCTCATGGTTGAGAAACTACTCCTGGGATCGCCGGACGAGATCCTTGCAGATAGAGAGCTGTGGTCCTGCCTGACGTGTCGCACCTGCAGCGTGCGCTGTCCCTCCCAGGTGGACTACAATGAGTTCACTCGTGCGGTAAGAGTACTGGCACGCCAAGCAGGCTTTGAGGGCGTGGACACGCACGCCGGTGTGCTTCGCTCCATCATGGAACTTCACGCAAAGGGATTCAAGCCGAACAGCGCAACGTGGTTGGACCAGCGGCTCGAAACATCCAGAAGGGGCGATGATTTTTACTTCGTTGGCTGTCTTCCCTACTTCGATGTGATTTTTGGGAATATCGAAGTGAAGACTACTCCTGTTGCATACGATGCCGTGAAGTTGATGAACCTTGCTGGAATCTCACCGATTGTCTCGGAGAGCGAGCGTTGTTGCGGTCACGATTTCTACTGGTCGGGAAACCACGACGGCTTTGAAAAACTGGCCAGATTCAATGTCGACCTCATTTCTAAGACCCAGGCAAAGAGGGTTATTTTCACTTGTCCGGAGGGCTATCACACCTTCAGGGAGATCTACCCCACTTACGTCGGGAAGCTCAAGTTTGACGTCGTTCATCTCACCGAGGTGCTGCTCGAGAAGGTGAAGAAGGGGAAGCTTCGGCTCAGAAAGCCTCGGAGCCTGAAAAGTGAAGAGTCGGTCAAGGTCACTTATCAAGACCCATGCAGAATGGGACGCATGATAGGTAAGACCGAGGAGGTCAGAGAACTACTCAGTCTCATTCCGGGAATCGAGCTTGTCGAGATGCCTCGAAACCGTTCCGACGCGGTGTGCTGTGGCTCGAGTGAGTGGGTCAGCTGTACGCTCTGCAACAAGCAGATTCAACTCGACAGGCTTGAGGAAGCACAGGACACCGGGGCCGCAGTGCTCGTCACGGCTTGTCCGAAGTGCAGGATTCATTTCAGCTGTGCCCTTTACGATAAGGACAAGGAGCTTGACATAGAGATTAAGGACATCACTTCCCTCTTAATGGACGCAGCAGAAGAGAAACCCGGGAAGGGAGGAAAGCGCCGTGTCTGAGGTAATGGTCATCGGCGGCGGCATAGCAGGGATTCAGGCGTCTCTGGACCTTGCTGACATGGGGATAAAGGTCTACCTGGTTGAGCGCAAGCCCAGCATAGGTGGCGTAATGGCCCAGCTGGACAAGACCTTCCCTACGAACGACTGCTCTATATGAATTCTTGCGCCCAAGATGCTGGATGCCGGTCGGCATCCCAACATTAAGATTCTCGCGTACAGCGAGGTCGAGAGCGTAAAGGGCCAAGCAGGGGCCTTTACTGCCAAGGTCAGGAAGAAGGCACGCTTTGTGAAGGAAGACATCTGCAATGCCTGCGGAGACTGTTTGGCCAAGTGTCCGCGCAAGGTCCCTGATGATTTTGACATGGGTCTCAGAGACAGGCGGGCAGTCTACCTTTATTTCTCGCAGGGCATACCTGCCGTGGCCACTATTGACAAGGACCACTGTACGTATTTTGAAAAGGGCAAATGCAGACTCTGCGAAAGGGTATGTCAGAGGGGGGCAATAGATTTTGAACAGGCGGACGAGATTCTCGAGCTATCGGTGGGAGCAATCGTCGTGGCCACGGGGCTTGATGTTTTTGACCCTACGCCTCTTACCCAATACGGCTACGGTCGCATAAAGAACGTTATCACGGGCCTCGAATACGAAAGGTTGATAAACGCGACAGGCCCTACCGGCGGACACCTATATCGTCCCTCAGACGGCAAGTTGGCGAAGAAGGTAGCGTATATCCAGTGTGTTGGCTCTCGGGACCTAAACTACTGCAAGCATTGCTCCACCGTGTGCTGTATGTACGCGATCAAAGACGCAATGCTGGCTCGCGAGCACGATCCAGAGGCGAATTCGTACATTTTCCACACAGATTTTCGTAACGTCGGCAAACGGTTCCAGGAATACGAGATAAAGGGAAGGGAACTCTACGGCATCAATTACGTGAGGGGAAGAGTGGGAGAGGTTCAGGAGGACAAGGAAGGGAATCCCGTCGTCTGGTATGAAGACACGCTCAAGCGAGAGGTAAAATCGCTGGCTGTCGACCTGGTTGTGCTAGCTGTAGCTGCCATGCCTGCGAAAGGTTCGAAGCAGCTGGCGGGCATTCTGGGCATAGAGCTGAATGAAAGCGGATTTGTCAGGGTTCGTGACGAAGAGCCCGCGGACACGTCAAAACCGGGTGTGTTCGCGTGTGGCTTCTGTAACGGTCCCGTTGATATTTCCGAATCGGTTTCACAGGCCAGCGCCGCTGCGATCAGGGTGGCCGAGATGATTCTGCCTGAAGTCAAAGTGGCCGCAGGGTAGCAGGTTATTGGAAAAGGAATGAGCTCAAAGAGGCGTGCCGAACAACAGAAGAGAGAAGCGAGGGGCCGACGCACGGCGCAGAAGACAGGAGAGGAGCGAGCGGCGAAGGGCGGACGCTTGGGGAGAAGACAGGAAAAGGACGTGCGATGAAGAGTGGGATCGAGAAGCAGGAGCCTCGCTCCGTCACTTCAGAGGGACAGGCGAATCGCTCCGAGGCGACTGCCCCGGAAGAGATCCGCGTAGGCACCTTCATCTGTAATTGCGGCACTAACATCGCTGGCTTTCTTGACGCGAAGGCCGTGTCCGACTATGCGCGGACGCTTCCAAACGTCGTTTTCTCTAGGGAGAATCTCTTTTCGTGTTCGGAAGCTGGTGTGACCGACATAAAGAACGCCATCACAGAACATAAGCTTAACCGAGTCGTGGTGGCTGCCTGTACACCCATAACGCACGAACCTCTGTTTCGCGCCGCCTGCGAGGAGGCCGGGCTCAACAAGTTTCTGTTCGAATTTGTGAACATACGTGAGCACTGCTCGTGGGTACACAAAGACAACAGAGACATTGCCACGGAAAAGGCCAAGGACCTGGTCAGGATGGGAGTAGCCAGGGCAACGAGGCTCGAGCCCAAGGAAGAAATAACTACGGACGTCAAACAGGCAGCAGTTGTCATAGGTGGTGGGATCTCCGGGCTTACTTGTGCGCTCTCCCTGGCGAGAAGAGGGTTTCCCGTGAGTCTGATCGAAAGAGAAAAGGAACTGGGGGGGCTGCTTCGCTACTTGAACAGACTTTATCCCTCCGATGTCTCGGCGCGCGAGCTCATATCAGCCAGGATAAAGGAGGCAAAGAAGAACCCGCGGATAGAGATACTAACATCTGGCGCCATAACAAACGTTAGGGGCTACATAGGAAACTACATCGTTTCAGTGGCGTCCAACGGCGGCAAGCCGCGGGACATAAATTGTGGGGTCATCATCGTGGCCACAGGTGCCAGGCAGCTTGTGCCTGAGGGGCACTTTGGATACGACGGGAAAAAGATAATAAGCCAGCTTCAACTAGAGGGGGCGCTCAGGCAGGGAAAACTGAAGGGTAAGCGTTTTGTAATGATTCTCTGCGCTGGTGCGAGGATCAAAGAGAGGGTCTACTGTTCGAGAATCTGCTGCATGACCTCGATCAAAAACGCCATGCTCATCAAGGAGAGAATTCCCGACGCTTCAGTGCACATTCTCTACAGAGATCTTCAGTGCTATGGTGTCGCGAACGAAGAAATGTATCTCAAGGCGAAGAAAATGGGTGTGCGGTTTGTCAACTACTCTCTTGATGAGTTACCCGTGGTGGAGAATGGCAAAGTGAAAGTTCGCAGTCCGCTCAGCGGGAGAGAGATGTTGATAGGCGCAGACCTGGTTATTCTGGCTTCTCCGCTCACGCCCGATGAGGGAGCCGAGAGTATTTCAAGGCTGCTCAAGGTTCCTCTCGATGAAGACAAGTTCTTTCTGGAGGCGCACGTTAAATTGAGGCCAATGGATTTCTCGACTGACGGGATTTACATTTGCGGCACCGCCCACTGGCCGGCTTCAGTCACTGAAAGCATCTATAAAGCACTAAGTGCGGCCTCGCACGCTTCCATCCCGCTGACCAGAGGATACGTGAAGGTCGAACCCATCGTTAGCGAGCTTGTCGATGAGGAAGCCTGCAGAGGATGCGGCATGTGTGCGGCCGCATGCCCGTACGGTGCCATAGAAATCATCGAAACCGAAAAGGGTCCCAAGGCGAAGATGATAGACGTCGCATGCAAGGGCTGCGGCGTTTGCGCCGCCATGTGCTACAAGCACGCGATAGGTATGAGTCACTATACTGACAGCCAGCTGAGTGCTCAGGTTAAGGCTTACCTGAAGGGAGACGAATGAGCGAGTTCAGTCCGAAGATACTGGCGTTCTGCTGCAACTGGTGAGCATACGGAGCAGCAGATCTCGCCGGGGTTGCGAGACTTCAGTATCCCCCCGATGTCAGGGTAGTAAGGGTCATGTGTTCTGGAAGGATAGATCCATCCGTAGTGATGGACACCTTCCTTGACGGCGCTGACGGTGTGTTCATAGGTGCGTGCCTGATGGGTGAGTGCCACTACACGGACGGAAACCTGCACGCACTGGCCAGGGTCTCCGTGATACAAAAGGTGCTGTCGTACGTAGGTGTCAACCCGGAGAGACTCGTTATAAGGATGATGTCTTCTGCAGAGGGCGCTAAATTCGTGAAGTACGCGACAGAATTCACGGAGGCGATCAAGAAACTGGGACCACTGGGAAGCAATGAGGGACTGAATGAAGAAGAGCTCGCACTCAAGCTTCGGGTCGCAAAGAACGCTCTCGACAGCAAGAAACTGAGGTGGGTAATTGGCAAGAACGTGGAATTCTCAGGAGAAGGCAATCTTTACGGTGAAGTCTTCACTCACCACGAGTTGGAGAGAATGTACGACGAGATAGTGATAGATGAGTGCACGATGCAGGAGATTGTCTTAAGAGGGGAGAACGAGCTTCTTTCGGTTAAGGGATTGGCCGCCTCCCTTTCCACTTCCCCGCACAGAATCCTGAGGCAACTTGCTGACATGCGCAGGATGGGAATGGCCAAGATTGAGAAAGTAGAGGGCAAGACACCGCTCTGGCGGGTCACTGCAGAAGGAAGACCCTTCTCCGCAAAACTTCTTTGCGACGCGGTGGTGGGAGAGAGGAGGTAGGGAACGAGTGAGAATTGAATGGAAGCAACAACAAGAGGAGTTTCTGTCTGTGAACCATTCGGTGCGCGGACGCTCTGCTCTCTTTCTGAGCATGTGCGTCAGGCTACGGTGAGGCCCGAATCTAGAAGCGAGACATTAGAGATCAGGAGAGCGCAGCCGAGAAATGGGTGAAGAAAGCACAGGAAATCGTTCGGTCCTAGTAGTGGGTGCCGGCATCGCAGGGATTGAGACGGCCCTCGAGCTTGCCGCGGCCGGCGTCGAGGTCTATCTCGTGGAAGAGGGCCCCACTGTAGGTGGTACCATGGCACAACTCAGCGGCACGTCGCTTTCGGAGGTCCCGGCGTTCTGCCAGCTTGCTCCTAAGCTTGAGGCCCTGAAAAAGTCTCCAAACATTCACCTTCTCACCAATGCTTCGGTCAGGGAAATCAGGGGTGAGGCCGGAGCGTTCGAAGTCGACGTCAGACAGGAGCCGTCCCGGGTTGATGAAAAGTGCATCTTCTGCGGAGCATGCGCCGTCGTATGTCCTATAAAGCCGTTTAACACTTTCGACGAGGGTCTCTCGCTCAGAACTGCCGTTGACGCACAGAACTGGTCCTCGCAGCCTCGCCTTTACAACATAGAGAAGGAAACTCCCGTATGTGTCGAGACCTGTCCTGCAAACGTAAACGTTAGGACGTACGTGGGGCTGATTGCCGACGGGAGATACGCCGAAGCCGTGGACGTCGTCAGAGAGACCAATCCGCTGCCCGCGGTGTGTGGAAGGGTGTGTCACCATCCGTGTGAGAGCGCGTGCAATCGCGGCAAGTACGACGAGCCCGTCGCCATAGACGCCTTGAAGAGATTTGCCTGCGATTATGAGATGAAACTCAGGAACGAGGGGAAGCTCCCGTTTCCGAAGCCGATTAAGAAAAAGGCAAACAGCAAGGTTGCAGTTATCGGCTCCGGACCGGCGGGTCTTACCGTTGCGTACGACCTGGCGCTCAAGGGGCGGGAGTGTACGGTATTCGAAGCCGCCCCGGTTCCAGGGGGCATGCTCTGGCTGGGAATTCCTGAGTACAGACTTCCCAGACACATCATCGAATACGACATCGAATACATCAAGGCGCTGGGAGTAGAACTCGAGTTGAACACACCCATTGGGAAGGATCGAACCATCGACGATCTCTTCAAGGGGGGATTCAGGGCCGTTTTTATCGGCATAGGAGCGCACAAGGGCTTGAAGCTGGGAGTTCCTGGCGAGGATGAACTTGAAGGAATCCTTGACTGCGTCGTTTTTCTGAGAGGAATCAATCTGGGTGACCGGAAAAAGCCCGGTGAAAGGGTCATAGTCATTGGCGGAGGCAACTCGGCCATCGATTCGGCACGCACGGCCCTGCGACTTGGCTGCAAGGAAGTGAGCATTCTCTACAGAAGAAGTCGTCGAGAGATGCCGGCTAACTCTTGGGAAATCGATGAAGCGGAGAGAGAGGGCGTCAAGATTCATTACCTTGCAGCTCCTGTGAAGATGGTTGGCAAGAACGGGAAGGTGTCTTCCATGGTGTGTACCAAGATGAAGCTCGGAAAGCTTGATGCCAGCGGGAGAAGGCGCCCCATACCGATTGAAGGTTCGGAGTTCGAGATAGAAGTCGACTGCGTGGTCCCCGCGATAAGCCAGGAGCCGGATGTTTCCTTCCTTCACGATCAGCACGGCCTCGAGATATCCAGGTGGGATTCGTTCGTGGTGGACGAGACGACCATGGCGACGAACCGCCCCGGGGTTTTTGCGGCCGGTGATTGTGTGACGGGTCCGGCCACGGTGATACAGGCGATCGCGGCCGCGCACGTGGCGGCAGATTCAATAGAGAAATACCTGGAGGGCGCAAAATGACGTCACCGCGTCGCCGGTGTGGCTCCGTTCGTTGTTAGTCTGGAGCGAGGCGCCGGTCGTGTGCAGCGCGTTAGCAGTCGGACGTAGAGAATGAAGAAAAGTAAGTTCATAGCGGAATTCAGTGACATTCCGGCACCGAGGGAGGAGATGCCTCACCTGCCCCTTGAGGAAAGGGTGGGAAGCTTCAGCGAGGTGGAACTGGGCTTCGACGAGGAGGGTGCCAGGAAGGAAGCTCGGAGATGCCTGAGTTGCAGGCGGTGCATCGGATGCGGTCTCTGTCTTGCGGAGTGTGATCCACGCGCGGTAGTGTATGATGACGAGGGTCGCACCATCAAACTGAAGGTCGGGGCCGTGGTGCTGGCGCCGGGCCGGGATGAGTTTGACGCGGGCAGGATAAGCGAACTCGGCTACAGGACGTGTCCGAACGTCATTACGAACATAGAGCTGGAGAGGATGCTCAGTCCTACGGGGCCTTACGGCGGCATGGTTCTTAGGCCCTACGACGGCGAAATTCCCTCCAGTGTTGCCTTTGTACAGTGCGTGGGTTCTCGAAATGAAGCCATAGGTGCTGACTATTGCTCCAGCATCTGTTGCATGAGTGCAATGAGAGAAGCCGTATCGCTCACGCAGCAGATTGAGGACGTCCACGTCAAGATTCTTCACCGTGACATAAGACCTCTCGGGAAGGACTCCGAAGAGTACTACCAGAGCGTGAGAGGAAACGAGAGAGTCAGCCTCGTTCCGGGTACGGTTGCCAAGATCGAGGAGACTGCGCAGAGTAAGAACGTGGTGGTTCAATTCTCCTCAAACGGCGAGACACAGAAGGAAGAGTTTGAACTTGTTGTCCTTTCGGTGGGAGTCAGGCCATCGGCTACGGCAAGAGGTCTTTCCGGAAAGGCCCGGGTCAAACTGAACAAGTACGGATTCTGCCATACCGACTCGCTCAATGCTACACTCACAGGGAAGAAGGGAGTCGTCGTCGCCGGAGCTTTCGCTGGACCCGGAAACATTCAGGGTGCAATCTGTCAGGCCGACGCAGCTGCTGCCGCCGCACTGAGAAGCTTGGGCCGTGAAGCGCCGGTTTCCTCGGAGGAAGGTGCAGGCTCAGACAAAAGGGGGCAAGCTTCAAGGCGTGAGGGCGGAGAAAGTACCGCGGCAGACAAGGAAAAAGGGCGAGGCTCTTCCCCCCATGCCGGCGAACAGAAGACGACCCCCTCGAAGAGACCGCGCGGCTCGGCCGGCGTTTTCGTTTGCAAGTACGGACTCTCTGCCAGTTCTAGAGCCGATGCCGAGGAACTGGTGGAAGAATTGCGGGCCACTCCCGATGTTTCCCTTGTAGTCAGCTCTGAATTCCTCTGTGTCGAGCTTTCCCGGCCGGGCTTTAGGGACGAAATCGCTAGAGCGGGCATTTCTAGAGCCCTCATCGTTCCTTGTTACGAGCCGACCTACGAGCCTCTGTTCATAGACGCCTTCAGTGAGGTTGGGGTGAAGAGGGGGGGCGTCAGCGTACTCGATGTCTCGTCCAGGTCCGGAGCGGACAAACAGGAGGCCGACGCCTCTCGTGTTAAGAAGTGGGTCGCCGAATGTCTTAAGGCTCAGAAGGAAGGCGAGAAGACCACTTCTCAGGCTCCGTCTCACGAGAAAGTAAATGCGTCGGCTCTCGTGATAGGTGGAGGCCTGGCCGGTCTCACTGCAGCGCTGGAGCTCTCAAGCCTGGGACACCGGGTCACGGTTATTGAGAAAAACGAAGAGCCCGGCGGACGTTTGCTGGACGTCGTCCCCTTAAGGGAAAAAGATTCAGAAAAGGACAAATCGCGAAAGGACAGAAGCTCCGAAGAGAAGAGATCTGAAAAAGACGGGCCGCAGGATGACGTTCTCTCTTCCCTGCGCGAGGCCATCGAAAAGGCCGAAGGGGTAGATCTTCATACCTCGACGGAGCTCGTGCGGCTTTCAGGAGAGCCAGGCGGCTTCTCGGCGGTTCTTAAGTCAAACGGTGGCGAACGCACTGAAGACTTCGGCGCCGTCGTGGTCTGTACAGGCGGACAGGAGTATGTTCCCGATGGGCTTCTTCACGGTAAGGACAAGAGGATACTGACGCAGCTTCAATTCGAGAAGATACTGGCCGGTGGCCGACTGGAAGGCTCCTCTGTCGTTATGGTCCAGTGCGTCGGGTCTCGCATTTCGGAGTGGCCGGTCTGTTCGCGCACCTGCTGCGTTCATGCACTGAAGAACGCTTTGAAAGTCAAGGAACTCAAGACAGAAGCGAAAGTGACGATTCTCCACAGAGACATAAGAGTATACTCGATGGAGGAAGAGTTTCTCTCAGAGGCCCTCGAGAAAGGCGTGGAATTCGTACGGATGTCGGACGATTTCTCTGCGGCGCCGTCTGGCCGTCTCGTTGAACTGAAAGCAGGAGAGCAACTCTCACTCAGCTTGACGGAACAAGCCACAGGTACGAGGAAGACGATCTCGGCTGACTATGTGGTTCTGAGTACCGGATTGAGACCTCAGGCCGATGCAGCGGAACTTGCCGGGGTGCTTGGTGTGGACATTGACGAAAAGGGATTCTTCAGAGAGGTTCATCCAGAGCTCAGGCCCGTGGAATCATCGAGAAGGGGCATCTACGTTTGCGGACTCGCACACTCCCCCCAGACTGCTCAAGAAACAGTTTCGCAAGCCATTGCTGCTGCCAAGAAAGCCTCTTCGGTTCTGAGCGTCTCTACGGGGAGAGCTCGCGATTGAGCGAGTCTTCTAGAAGCTACCCAGGAAACCCACTCACTTACTGACTCACTTATTCATTTACTCGCTCGCTCAACCTGTTTACGTAGCTAACCCACAGCAATGCTCACAAATCTCACCCACCGAACTCACTCATCGAACCTTGCCAGGTCTTGGAGCTAGGGAGCCTTTTTCCGCGAGAATCTCTCGACGGTTTCTTCCCACGCACTTTCGAGACGGGGGGCGATTACCTCCCAATCGTAGTTCTTTTCAACCAGCCCTCTTGCCCTTGTGCAAAGCTGTTCAACAAGTTCCCTGTTGCTCATGCACCCGAGCGCGAGCTTCGCGAACTCGGTTTCATTCTGAGCTATGAGAACGTGCTCGCCGTGACAGATATCCAGGCCCTCTGCGCCCTCCGGTGTCGATACGACAGGAAGACCGGCTGCCATGGCCTCGAGAATCTTTATCCTTGAGCCCCCCGCAACTCTTATCGGAACGATGCACACGCTGCTTCGCGAGAGATAGGGTCTGACGTCCGCTACCACCCCGGTAAATGACACCTTTTCGCTCGTGTACTTGCGGAGTGAAAGAGGAGGGTCTTTTCCCAGAAAGAGGACGTTCGTTTCAGGTGCCTGCTCAGCAATTCTCGGGAAGATAGAATCCATGAAGTAACGGACGGCGTCCTGATTGACGAAGGCGTCGAAGGAAGCCGAGAACACAAGAGTCCTTCCCGCTGGTTCGCGCAGAGAGAAATCGTAGTAACTTACATCGACGCCGTTTGGAATAATCGTGACTGATTCACATCCATAAAGACTCATGAGCTTTTTCCTGTCGTCCTCACTTACCGCACTGATGTGATGGAATCGACTGCACACCTCTTTCTCAAAAGCCACCATCTTTCTCCATTCAAGGCCCAGGAGCACCTTCTTTACGGGATTTCTTTCGTGAACATAGAGCCTTTCCCATGGCATGGCTTCAACGTTGTGGGAAGACAGGAAGAGGGGATGATCTCCGAGATCGGACGTGTAGACCCCGTAGTGAGTCCATTCGCAGTGGATGAGATCGAACTTCTCGCCTCGCACCAGTCGGTTCAACTGCTCAAGATAGTCATGCTTGAAGTGCTTTCGCATGACAAGAGGCATTCGAGAGAAGAGATTGGCGGCGGTGAGCCAGTAGAGCTTGTATGAGGGTACGAAGGGGTCCCTTCGTTCGAGGCTCACCACCTTCATGCCGAGAGACTCCATGTGTGCGCGCGCCGCGGCTTCTTCCGAACGATCTTCGAAGCAGAGGTAAGTTATCTCATGGTTGCGAGCGGCTCTCGCAAGAAGGTGATAGCTTCTGAGTCTCTTGCCGGAGATAAGTGGATACGGGATCCATTCGTCCAGCACAAGGATCTTCACTGGTTGACCTCCGCCCACATGAAGGCGTCGAGAGACTTTCCTTGTCTGAGCAAGTTTCTCGTCGATACGGCTTTCTCGCAGCGGGCTCCGAGTATTTCTAGATCCAACACCGGGGAGTATAGCGCAAGGGCGCACCATTTCAATGTGATTCAGTGCAAATGTATGGTTCCTTTCCGGCCAGCTGTGATACATTTATGCGCATCGTCAGTGGCTCCGGGACCGCGAGCTGATACTGTCATGCCGCGGTGGCCTTGACAGGAAGTCCCGCTTTCAAAGAGGCCGCGGTCGAGAGCGGAGCCGGAATAAAGGGTCGGATTCGAGGAAAGGGAATTCGCACAGATGGTCGACGAATCGGCATTCAAGACTCCCCTGATTACAGCGACACACATCTATAACTACCTCGTGTGTCCTCATCGGATATACCTGGATGCATTTGGTGACGCGGCGCTCATGAATGAGGAATCAGATTTTGAGAAACTTCTATGGGAAAAGGGGGCGATTCATGAGGAAGAGGTCATTCAGAGACTCGGGCTTGAGGTGTGTAGAGTCGACACAGAAGATCCCGAGCAAGGAGAGCAGGAGACTCTTCGGCTGATGAAAAGTGGTGAGGACTTGATTTATCAGGGCGTTCTGGCATCCGGTCCCATGCGGGGAAGGCCCGACCTTCTTGAGAAGACAGGGGGAACGTCGCGTTTTGGGTCTCACCTCTACATCCCGATAGAGCTGAAATCGGGCTCGGCATATGAAGACCAGGAGGCCGGCACGCTCAAAGAGCACTATGCTCTGCAGCTCTCTTTCTATGCCGATGTGCTGGGGAAAGTCCAGGGTGTCAAACCCGCGCAGGGAAAGATAATCGACGGAGAATTTGAGACCGTTTGGGTTGAACTTGCCCCGTTTGAAGAGAATTACCGGCGACGGCTCAAAGAGGTAGGGTTGCTTCTCTCTGGAAAGGCGACGTCAGATCCCTGTATCGGCAGCGTGTGTGGGCAGTGTCACTGGCGGAGCTACTGTCAGAGCTGGGCAAAAGAGAAGGACGATTTGAGCCTCATCAGAAGAGTGAACCGTAGCAGAAGGGACAGGCTCAGGCGAGGTGGCATATACACGGTAAAGGACCTTGCGAATCTGGCGAACAAGAGGAAGCTGCCTTCCTACGAGGGGGTCTCTTCGAAAGCACTCGGGGAGATGGTGAGACGGGCAGTCGTGACGAAACGGGGTACTCCCGTTATGAATTCTCAGGTTCAGCTTCCCGAGGCGGAGTTAGAATTGTTCTTCGACATCGAGACAGAACCGTGGCAGGACATATGCTATCTCTACGGGATCATAGAACGAAGGGGCAGTGACGAACGTTTCGTAAGCTTCTTTGCCGATTCGGCTGCTGAAGAAGAACACACGTGGAACTCCTTCTGGGACTATATCTCTCGGCTGGAGAACTACCACATGTACCACTATGCACCTTATGAGAAAAGGATTCTTACTCGTCTCTCCGAGAAATTTTCGTGTGATCTAGAGCTTTTCACTGAGTTCTTTGCAAACAGCTCGGATCTTTACCGGATCGTCGAGCGTCATACAGACTGGCCGTCGCATTCCTATTCCATCAAGTCGGTCTCGAAGCTACTCGGCTTCAGATACTCCGAACCGGACCCCGGCGGTCTTAAGGCCGCAACGTGGTACCTGGAGTTTCTCGAAGACCCCGAGGCCGGAGGCGCCCTCAAGGAAAAGATCATCCAGTACAACAGGGAAGACTGCGAGGCCATGATAATCCTCAAGGACTGGCTGGTATCAAAGAGTGTAGAGTTTGAGAATAAACGAGGGAAATCTTAACACTCGGCAATTGAGCCGTTCCCTTGGATGTTCCAGCGTTTGGGACGAGGCTCTCAGCCGTTTCCCAGGATGTTGCTGTATGCAGGACGAGGCTCGATTGAAACATCCCACCAAGGGTTTCCGTATATCCGTTTAGACGAATGGAGAATAGTGGCTTTCCCACCTGAGTGTGTACATTTTCACGTATGGCTTGACTCCGATTGTTTCTCAATTGCCGGGTAACACGAAACGGCACGTCCAAAGGAGGGGTTCGATGAAACTGGCCAAGATCCTCGTTCTGCTTTTCCTGCTATCGCTCCTTTCGCTGGGTTCGGCAAAGGGGGAATCCACCATACCCCCGTATCATAGCTATGCCGATTTCCTGTTGGCCTCGCCCGGGGCGATGGGCCCCGGTCTGTATGGCTACATCAATCCTGCTTTGCTCACGTATGTCCATCAACCGGATATCATGTTTGCCTGGTCCGACGAATCTGGAGAATGGGATGATCCTAACCGCTGGGGGCTGTTTGCCGCTTTGCCTCGTCTTGGCTTCGGAGTGATGCGTCAGGAGGCCGAACTAGGAAACGTGACCGACTATCGCCTCTCGAGCGCCCTCGGCAACAAGAGTGGAAGCATCGGGATCGGTTACGGCTGGTCAACGGGGGACAGGGATTTCTTCAACCGCAAGAGCGTGTTTACCGTGGGTATGCTGCATCGTCCCGCTCCGAAACTGTCCGTTGGAATATCGGGAATTTTCGCAACGTCCACCGGTGACAGAGAGGGCATTCTTGATGTGGCGATTCGTCCGTTGGGAGATGAGCGTTTGACCGCGTTCATGGACTATGCTCTTCAGAGAGGCGAGGCAGTTGGAGACGCTCATTGGAGCGTAGGTGCCGTGGCGGAAGTCCTGCCGGGCCTCCGACTCACGGGGCGATACTTCGACAGCGAAGCTTTTGCCCTGGGCGTGAGTTTTAGCCTTGGCACGCTCGGAATGTCAAGCCAGGCTCACTACGACGAAGCTCAGGAGTATAGCTACGCCACCTACGGTGTTCGGTTGGGTGCCTATGATCGAAACGTGCTCAGTACGCATCTCATGCGGAATAGAAACTACGTCAAACTTGACCTGAACGGTCCCATCAAGTACCAACGCTACGTTCTTTTTGACAAATCTAACACGCTGAGTGGGTTGACCTCACTCATCGAGGGTGCGAAGAACGACGAGAGCATCGCGGGAATTGCCATCAACGCTTCGGGGATGCGCGGAAACAGGGAACTGGTCTGGGAGATCCGGGAGAAGCTTGGGGACTTCAAGTCTTCTGGAAAGCACGTGGTTGTGTTCATAGACAATGTTGGACTCCCTCAGTACCACTTTGCCTCGGTCGCGGACAGAGTAGTGCTGGACCCGACGGGCAGCATCACGCTTGAGGGGATTCTGTTCGGACGAAATTACTTCAAGGGAAGTCTGGAAAAACTCGGTGTCGGCTTCGATGAGTGGAGATTCTTCACGTACAAGTCTGCTTACGAGACCTTCTCCAGAGAGAAGATGTCGGAAGCGGACAGGGAACAGTGGAAGGCCATCGTTGATGACATGTATGAGACAGCCAGAACCGACATCTGTGAATCGCGCGGCATAGACCCCGAGGAGTTCGATCGCCTGGTCAACGAAGAAGTGTTCTTTCTGCCGGAAGAGGCCATGGAGCGAGGCCTGGTTGACTCCCTGGGGCGCTGGGACTCAGTGGAGAACGTGATTGAGAATCTCGAGGGAAAGAAGAAATCGTTCATTTCCCCGTGCCGGATAGGCCAGTTTCGGCTCCCGAAGGACGACTATTGGGGCGAAAGGCCGCAGATTGCCGTGGTCTACGCGCTGGGCGAATGCGCGATGGATAAAGGAATAACGGCGCGCAAACTCGTGAAGGATGTTGAGACAGTGACCGAGAACCCTCGAATCAGGGCAGTCGTCGTGCGCGTGGACTCTCCCGGGGGTGACGGGACTGCATCTGACCTCGTTGCTGAGGCGATGAAAAAATGCTCGGAGAAAAAGCCCCTCATTGTCTCTCAAGGATTCGTTGCTGGCTCGGGCGGCTACTGGCTATCGATGTACGGCGACACCATTGTCTCCGCGCCGTTCACGCTGACAGGTTCCATTGGCGTTATCGGAGGGTGGTTCTACAACAAAGGGATCAAAGAAAGATTGGGGATGAGCACCGATTTCGTCAACATCGGGGACCACGCAGATCTTGGTTTCGGAGCCAGACTCCCGTTTATCAATGTGACCGTGCCCGATCGTAACCTGAACGAAGAAGAGCGCGAAAAGATGGAGTATGCGATCAGATGGTTCTACAAGTTCTTCGTAGAAAAAGTAGCATCAGGTCGCGGTAAGGAGTATGATGAAATCGAACCGATTGCGCGGGGTAGAGTGTGGTCCGGTGACGACAGCAGGAGGATTGGCCTCGTTGATGTTCTGGGTGGATTGGAGACCGCAATCAATATAGCGAAAGAGAAGGCGGGTATTCCGAGAGACGAGGACGTGACCATCTTAGAGCTGCCCAAGCCCCAGCTCTTTGATGCCAGCATATTGAGACCGAAGCTGTTCGGCTTTGAGGAGCAGACGAACGAGTTCATCGAGCTGGTTAAGTTTCGCCTGGAACACAACGGCGAGCCACTTCCTATGATGTCGGTTGATGACCTGGAAATGGTGATGCAATTGAAAGAATAGCCGTGGCCGCGTATTGGTCGTGGTATTGATTGCGCGATTCTTTTCGATTCCATTTCTCGGCTCTACGTAGGACTGGGCTCATCCCGCCGGGTCAGTCTGGGCCGGCCGCTTGATTGGGCCCCTTTGGTCCGAAGGAGATCGACGGCCTCGAAGAAGGATCAGGATGTGAGGGAAGGGACGGGAGACGTTAGAAAGTTTGCGTTTCAAGTAGAAGGCATGAGCTGTGCCGCTTGTGCCCGGACTGTCGAGAAAGCACTCCAGGGAGTTCCCGGGGTGCTTTCTGCGTCGGTGAACTTCGCCTCGCGGAAGGTCCAGGTAGAAGCCGATACCTCGGTGTCATTCGGGGCACTCAGGTCAGCGATTCAAGACGCGGGATACAGTGTCGAGGAAAAGACAGAAAGGGCCGTTATTGCTGTCGCAGATATGAGTTGTGCTGCTTGCGCCTCCAGAATCGAGAGGGCTCTTCGCGAGAAACCTGGCGTGGTAGATGCAGCGGTGAACTTCGCGACAGAAGAAGCGAGCGTCACCTACTATCCATCTGAAATCAACGTAGACAGACTTCGGGAATACATCAGAGAGGCTGGCTACACGCCGGTTAGTTCGAGAATTGATGTCAGTTCAGAAGAGATCGAAGATGAAAATGCGCGAAGGATGGCAGCGGCCAAGCGAAGAATGATGTGGGCGTGGCTTCTCACTGGGCCGATCATTCTTGTCATGATACCCGAGATGTTCTTTGGACTGACATTCTTAGGCCAGGGATGGCTTTACCTTGCTCTTTCCGTTCCTGTTCTCTTCTGGCCCGGGGCCCCGACCTATCGCGCTGCTTTGAAATCGATACTTCACGGCTCCGCAAACATGGATGTCCTGATTTCCATCGGCACACTCGCGGCTCTTCTGACGGCACCGGCCAAACTGGCGGGCGCCGCTGTCGAAAGCTATGCCGGAGTGGCGGCGATGATCATGGCGTTTCATCTAACGGGGAGATACGTCGAAGCTAAGGCCAAAGGCCGAGCTTCACAGGCCATAAAAAGACTGCTGGAGCTCGAAGCCAAGGAGGCACGGATACTGGTGGAGGGGCGGGAACAGGAAGTTCCGATAGAGAAACTCAAACCGGGCGACATCATGATAGTAAAACCCGGCGAGAAGATTCCCACAGACGGCGAGGTCGTCTCTGGGACGAGCTCCGTTGACGAGTCCGTGGCCACGGGAGAGTCAATGCCGGTTTCAAAGAGCGTGGGTGACGAGGTCATCGGGGCGACGATTAACCAGGAAGGGCTTTTGCGCGTAAAGGCCGGCCGCGTGGGCAAAGACACTTTCCTTTCGCAGGTCATCAGGATGGTTGAGGAATTTCAAGGGTCGAAGGTTCCGATACAGCAATTTGCCGACAGAGTCACTGCTGTCTTCGTGCCCATCGTGCTTGCCGTGGCCCTGATTACCTTTCTGCTCTGGCTCGGCTTGCCCGACTTCTTTCATTCGGTCATTGTCTGGGGAAGCGGCTTCCTTCCCTGGGTCACGCCCGACGTGGGAGCGATTTCTCTTGCGATTTTTGCCGCGGTTGCAGTGCTTGTCATCGCCTGTCCGTGTGCGCTCGGACTGGCTACCCCCACCGCGATAATGGTCGGGAGTGGTATGGGGGCTGAAAGAGGCATACTCATCAGAAGCGGAGAGGCCATACAGAAGCTCAGGGACGTGGGCACGATCGTCTTCGATAAGACAGGCACGATAACAAAAGGGAAGCCGGCCGTGACGGACATCGCCGTACCCGGGGAGACACGGGGGCAAGACAAAGGGGGAGCGGGGTCGCCACTGAGGCAACTTCTTCAGCTTGCGGCAACGGTCGAAGCCGCGTCCGAACACCCTCTCTCCCGCGCCATTGTGATGGAGGCAGAGCAGAGGGGAGTTGAGATCGCTTCCGTGACAGATTTCGAGGCCGTGAGCGGCAAGGGCGTCAAGGGAAAGATCAACGGGGAGAACGTTCTCGTCGGGAACCTTGCCCTCATGGAGGCCGAGGGAATCGATTGTTCCTCATTGCAGAATGAGATTTCTAGACTCGAAGACGAGGCCAAGACCGTTGTAGCAGTTTCCAGCAACGGAGAAGCACGAGGAGTAATCGCAATTGCAGACACATTGAAGGAAGACTCAGAGAGCGCCATAGCTCAACTGAAGGAAATGGGACTGCAGGTCGCAATGATAACAGGAGACAACGAGAGAACCGGTCGGGCAATCGGGAGGAGAGTGGGAATTGATAGAGTTCTCTCAAATATTCTGCCGGGCACTAAAGCCGAGGAAATTCGGAAGCTTCAAACAAGGGGTATAGTGGTGGCAATGGTGGGCGACGGCATCAACGACGCCCCCGCGCTGACGCAGGCGGACGTAGGAATTGCGATCGGCACTGGTACGGACATCGCCATCGAGGCATCTGACGTTACCCTGGTGAGAGGAGATCTCTCAGCGGTTGTCACTGCCATCAAGCTTTCGCGAGCCACGTTCAACAAGATCAGACAGAATCTCTTCTGGGCCTTCTTCTACAACCTGATAGCAATCCCCGTGGCCGTGTTTGGCCTGCTTCATCCTGTCATCGCCGAGATAGCAATGGCAGCGAGCTCGGTGAACGTTGTGACCAACTCCGTTAGATTGCGGCGGGCAAAACTGTAGTCTTCCTCCGGGGCCCTCGTTCGTTCAAGCATCCGTTTCTCACTTGAGTTAGCCTGTATTCGTGCTAAAATGCCCCGTGTTCTTTTTTGTCTAGGGTTCCCGTGCTGGCGAGGCAGAACGACGCTTACGGGAGAAGGATGGGCCGATAGTGAAAATAGTCTTCTCCGAGCAGTGCCTAAACTACAGAAGTCCCGGACATCCTGAGAGTCCCGAAAGAGTCAAGCTGGCCTACGACTACCTCAAGACTCGTTTCGAGTTCATCGAACCGACTGAAGCGAGCGAAGCGGACATTCTTCTTGTCCATTCAGCAGCACATATCCAGAGTATTAAGAATTTGGAATTCTACGACGCAGATTCCCCTCAGTACCCAGAGATCTACAAGTACGCCTCCCTTTCTGCCGGAGCCGCTATCACGGCAGCTGAGGAAAGTGCCTTCTCACTCAGTCGACCCCCGGGACATCACGCTGGACGTTCCAGCGTTGCGGGGTTCTGTTATCTGAACAGCATCGCCATCGCAGTCAGGAAGCACGGCAAGAAGACTCTGATAGTGGATATAGATGCGCATCACGGTAATGGAACCGAGGAGATTTTTCTGGGCGACCCCTCAGTCATCTACCTATCACTACACGGCTACCCCCTTTATCCGGGCACGGGCCTGGAGTCTCGAAAAAACTGCTTCAACTTCCCTCTCCCGCCCCTGTGTGGAGACAAAGTGTATCTTGAGACATTCGAAGCCGCCCTTGGCTCCGTCGACACCGGCTGGGTGGAGCAGATCGCAATATCGGCAGGTTTCGACGGGTACGAAACCGACCCTCTCGCTTCACTTGGCCTGAGTAGTGCGACATACAGAAAGGTCGGAGAACGTCTATCGAAGCTGGATGCTCCTGTGTTTGCGATCCTTGAAGGGGGGTACGACGGTAGAGCTCTGGGTCAGAATGTGGAACATCTGTTGCAGGGACTGACCTCGGGCAGTTCGTGATGCCGGGCGCGTGTGTCCGCGCGGCCCCGAGTCTAGGCCACGCCACGATCCGCGGCTCGTTCCGGGGCGTTTCGAGTGGCCACAAGGACGTGATAGAAGGAGCTTGACAAGAGCTTTCTCTGCCGTCATCATCTATTGTGTTTTGTTCCTTGTATCACTGGATGAGCTCGTCCAAACGAGGGAGGGGAGGTAGAAGTCGATGGAAACCTCATTTCCGGATTGTAGAAAGTGCCACGATGGAGTTCTGATTCCTTTGAGCGATTACGGAAGAGACGGCGCCCCAATAACATACAAGGCATGGGTCTGTTCCAATCCAAACTGCGGCTTCAACGTGAGAATCGACAACGGCGAGATAAGCCTCGGCCGTACGGTCGGCCCTTCTGGCAAATGACGTTTTCTGGTCAGGCATACCCCTAACAGCGCGAAGCCTGACTTGTCTGGGTTAATTTCGTTCAGAGTTCATCGTTCCGACTCCGCGCAGCGGTCCTGTCGGAAGATGTATCGTTATAGTCTGAAAAAGCCAAGACACACTCTAGGTCACGATGCTCGTGGCCTAGTTTGATTTGACACCAATCCGGATTCGCCAGCGTCTCGGGGTCCGATTTGCTCTTGGCACTGGGGGTCTGAGTAGTATACTGAGAGCGTAGAAGCTATCGGTTTTCGTTGGACATTGAGGTCCCGCGGGGTCGCTGCACCGCCTTCCGGCAGGCTTCGGGCGAAGCAGGTGCAGTGCTTGCGTGACAGTGAGAACGCTCATTCCCATGACACCGTGCAGCTCGCGATGCCCAACCGACAACAGGTTTAGTCAGGAGGTTACGGTTGATAAAAGCCATCATCTTTGATCTGGACAATACCCTTACAGATTTCGTCAAGATGAAGGATGCATCTATTCAGGCTGCGGTGGATGCAATGATCGATGCGGGGCTCACTCTGCCTCGCGAAGAGATGACAAGGAAGATTTACGGCATATACGAGGAAGAGGGCATAGAATATCAGAAGGTCTTCGACAAATTCCTACAGCTGGAACTCGGCCACATCGACCACAAGGCTCTGGCTACTGCCGTGGTTGCATACCGGAAGGCCAGGGATTCTTCACTCGTGCTCTACCCCCACGTGACGCTTGCTTTGATGGAGCTCGTCAAAAGGGGGCTCAGACTGGCTGTTGTCTCTGATGCTCCGAGAGCACAGGCCTGGTTGCGGTTGTGCCACCTAAATCTTCAGCATTTCTTCGACCACGTCATCACTTTTGAAGACACCGGAGAGCATAAACCCAGCGCCCAACCCTTCAAATTGGCGCTGTCACGTCTCAACGTTGAACCCTTTGAGACTCTCATGGTCGGAGATTGGCCGGAGAGAGACGTTGTGGGCGCATCTAAACTGGGAATCAGGACTGTGTTTGCCAAGTACGGCGACACCTTTGGGACCGTTCACTCGGGCGCTGACTTTGAACTGGACGACATCATTGAACTCGTAGACATCGTCGACAGACTGAACGGCTCAAACGCCAAGAAGCGCATTGCAGGAACGGAGAATCCAAAGCAAGAGCGTGTTTCTGCGGACGATCGGTGAATGCTTGTTGGCCAGCGACATTAACAGTCCCAAGGAGGTACAAGCAGTTTGTCGTTTTCCGTCGGGGTGGACATAGTAGAGATCGAGCGAGTCCAGAGGGCCGTTGACACACACGGCGAACGTTTCTTGAAAAGAATCTTCTCTCCCGAAGAGATCTCAGTCTGCATGGGGCGTGCTGGTAGCACTGCGTGTCTGGCAGCACGCTTTGCTGCAAAGGAGGCCCTCAGGAAGGCGATTCGGGTTTCTGTTTCAATTCCCTGGCGAGATATTGTCGTGCTTTCCGAAGGAGACGGCGGCCCTAAGCTGAGGCTTCCTAATGGGATCGGTGACACGCTTGGCGGAGATTTCACGTTGAGTATCAGCCACTCTCGCGCTTACGCGGTCGCTGTCGTAGTTTGGGATAGAGGATAGGGCGGGGATTTTGACACGATGGAACTGATCTCAATACGGACGAAGGAGCTTCACTCGGACAGGAAGGCTTGTTGGCACAGGGGGCTTCTGTGAGAATCGCAACACCCGAACAAATGCGAAATATCGACGCAAAGGCAATAGACGGCCTTGGGATTCCCGGGCTCACCCTCATGGAGAATGCGGGACGAGGAGTCGTCTCCGTTGTTGAACAGGTAGTTGGTGAAATCAATGGCAAGAGCTTCGCGGTCGTATGCGGAAAGGGAAACAACGGTGGCGACGGTTTTGTGGTCTCGCGACTCCTTCGAGAGAAAGGCGCTCGAGTCGCTGCCTTCTTGCTGGCACGAAAGAAAGACGTCTCGGGGGATGCTTCTGTCAACCTCGAGCGGTTCGTTTCGATGGGGGGTGGAGTGACGGAGCTCACCGAGGGTAACATCTTTGAAGAGCTGGTTCCGGTTCTGGAGAGGACGCGTTTCGTTGTAGATGCGATATACGGAACCGGCTTCAAGGGAAAGGTTCCCGGGTTTGTGGCCCGTGTGATCGAGCTGATCAATTCCTCTGAGGCGCAAGTTTTCGCCGTGGATGTGCCATCCGGTCTTGACTGCGGCACTGCTAGAACAGAGGGAGTCTGCATCCGGGCTCACGCTACGGCCACCCTAGCTCTTCTTAAGAAGGGGCTTGTGTTCTTTCCGGGGCGGAAGTTTACCGGGGACATTTTCCTCATAGACATTGGAATTCCGGACGCTTGCGTTGACGAAGAGAACATCCAGCTCACGCTCATGGATAACCGTCTTGCGAGAGAATGGTTTCCTGCGCGAGAGCCCGACGTTCATAAGGGAGATTGCGGAAAGATTGCTGTCGTGGGCGGCTCCGTTGGGCTCACGGGTGCTGTTGCCCTCTGTTCGATGGCCGCGATGCGAACAGGCGCCGGCCTTGTGACGGCGGCCGTTCCGAGCAGTCTTAACGATATTCTGGAGACGAAGATGACGGAGGCGATGACGAGGCCGCTGCCAGAAACAATCGAGCGCACCATTTCACTTGATGCCAGGGGCGCAGTTACGGATCTGATTCTGGCCTCCGACGTGCTGGCGTTTGGCCCGGGTCTTTCGAGGAATCCTGAAAGCGCGGCACTGGCGCGAAAGATAGTGCCGTACGTTGCCAAGCCGACGGTGCTTGATGCCGATGGTCTCAATGCCTTCATTGGACATACCGACCTCTTCGCTAGGGCCGGTAAATGCCTCATCATTACTCCTCACATTGTTGAGATGTCTCGCCTTTCAGATGAGGAGCCTTCTCTGATAGAAGACGATCGAGTTGGAGCGGCCAGACGTTTCTCGGAGAAGTACGGCATCATAGTTTTGCTCAAGGGTGCTCCTACCGTTATTGCGCAACCGGACGGAATGGCCTACGTGAATCCCACTGGTAACGCGGGTCTGGCATCTGGTGGTTCTGGAGATGTTCTTACTGGTATCATCGCAGGGCTTCTGGGTCAGGGCGTGTCTCCCGTACGCGCCGCAGTGCTCGGAGCCTATATGCATGGGCTCGCCGCAGACATGGCGAAGGAAGGGCTTGGGGAAGAGGGGATGATAGCCGGGGATTTGGTCGAACTCATACCGGAGGCCATTTGGTGTCTCCGGAAAGACGGTGCGTCGGGCGTCGTTAGAGTGAGTGAGATCGAAGGATGATTGACAGTTCTTAAGGTGAATAGCGCGAGCGATACGGTTGCGGGGTGGATGGGGCGAGTCGTTGCAGTTTTGGAGCGGGACCACGCGTTTTTTCTTAATAGAGGGAATCGATAAAGCGTAGGCTGTCGGCCACCAGAACAATAACGCAGGGGGACAGAGTAATGTCAAAAGGGGCTAGTACAAGGGAGGATGTTCTGAAGCTCGTCCACGAGCACGACGTCGAGATAGTCAATCTCTGGTTTACTGACATCCTTGGACGACTCAAGACTATTGGTATCACACGCGACACCCTTGAAACCGCCATCCATGAAGGGATCGGGTTCGACGGCTCTTCAGTTGAAGGGTTTGTAAGGATCTATGAGAGTGACCTTGTCGCCCTCCCTGACGCATCTACGTTCGCACTTCTTCCTTGGAAGGTAGGAGGAAGAAACGCCGGCATCATGTTTTGCTACACCATGAACCCTGACGGTTCTCACTACGAAGGAGACCCGCGATATGTTCTGAAGAGAGCCGTGGAGAAGGCTGCCGAGAAGGGATACAGCTACAACGTGGGACCCGAGCTGGAGTACTTCTACTTCAAGGACTGCAACGAGCCTTCCCTTCTGGACGTCGCAGGATATTTCGACGTGGTACCCGACGATGTCGGCAACGAACTGAGACAGAAGACCATCTTCGCGCTCCAGAGCGTGGGCATCGCTGTTGAGTGTGGCCATCACGAGGTCGCGCCCAGTCAGCAGGAGATAGACCTGAAGTACACGAACGCCCTCAAGATGGCAGACCAGACGATGTTGCACAGATACGTGGTCAAAGAAATTGCCAAACAAGAAGGGGTCTATGCCACGTTCATGCCCAAACCGATTGCTCACGAAAACGGAAGCGGAATGCACGTTCACCAGTCTCTCTTCTCGGGGGAGAAGAACGCCTTTTTCGATGCAGGTGCTCCCTTTCACCTGTCACAGATCGGAAGGGGTTTTCTCGCGGGACTTCTGACACATGCGCGAGAGATCGCATCTGTCACAAATCAGTGGGTGAACTCCTATAAGAGGCTGGTTCCCGGTTTCGAAGCTCCCGTCTATATCTCGTGGGGTCAGAAGAATCGCTCCGCTCTGGTGAGGGTCCCGATGTACAAGCCGGGGAAGGAAGCATCAACGAGACTCGAGCTGAGAAGCCCGGATCCTTCCTGCAATCCCTATCTTGCGTTCGCGGTCATGCTTGCCTCTGGCCTCAGAGGAATCGAGCAGAACTACGAGCTCCCGGAGCCGGTAGAAGAGGACATCTACAGCATGACTGCAGAAGAGAGGATGAACAACAAGATCGGTTCTCTACCCGACAGCCTCTATTCTGCAATCGAGGAGACGGAGAAGAGTGAAATAGTAAAAGAAACGCTCGGAGAGGGAGTGTTTCAGAAGTTCCTGCGCAACAAGAAGGTCGAGTGGGAGGAATACTGCATTCAGGTAACTGACTACGAGCTTCACAAGTACCTGCCGGTTTTGTAGGCCAGACCTAACTTCAAGCCGTCCATGCGATTAACTCATCGTCCGCCGAGCGGGCCAGCGTGGTTGCCGCTGCGGCGGCGAACCGATGCCTCCAGCCAGACGACGCCGGTCCTGTCGCAGGCGAATCCATTGAGTTCGAGGCGTCTCTTGAAACTCCTTGGCCGGTATGGTATAATAGAGTAAGTAAAGACGTGTGCTTTGTCATCTTCTGTGCTGGGTCAGTCCCAAGTATGAATGAGCCGCTGGAGTAAGAAGACTCTGGCGGCTTGTGTTTTTGCTCTGTTTAGTCTTGACCGGAGAGTCTGATATACTTCTACGGGGAGAACACGCGACTTGGCTCGGAGCATGAAGAGCCCGGAGCATGAGCGCGCTTAACATGAAGAGGGGGAAGACAACGAGTGTGGTGGTTAGCTTAATGTCCGAGTCACGTTTCCCATGAAAGAGCAAAGGAAGACGAAGGTGCCAGAGGCTGAAGAGAAGGTTGGAGAGAACGCAGGGAGCGAAAGCTCGAGCTTGACGCCGAATGGCAAGGGGACAAAGAGTGTAAGGCGCTGCCCTCTTTGCGGTAGCGAAGCCTTCAAGAGGCTTCCCTTCGAATACGCCTACGCCGGTACCTCTTTTCCGGGTACCAAATGTAGAAAATGCGGGCTGATGTTCGTTTCAGTTCAGCCGAACAGGGAGATGCTTGAAGAAATGTACGACGCGGCTTACTTCGAAAGCGACTTCCGCTGTGGTTCTGCTCCGGCCGCGTATTTCGATAGTGAAGAGACCTTTGCTGAAGAGGCGGCTTCGGCCCTGAAGTTAATCCGGAAACTGACAGGGAGAGACTCGGGGAGGCTCCTCGAGATCGGATGTGCCGGTGGATGGCTCCTCAAGGCGGCGAGGGAACACGGCTGGGAAGTCGCCGGCGTCGAGATATCCGCCGAGGCGACCGAGTTTGCTCAGAGAAAGCTCGGTCTGGACGTATTCTGTGGCCAGCTGGAGGAGGCACGGTTTCCCGAGGAAAGCTTCGACGTGGTCTACATGGCGGACGTGCTTGAACACATACCGGACCCGGTCGGCTTTGCCGTCGAGCTTCGCAGAATTGTAACCGTCGACGGTCGAATCGTCATCTGTGGTCCGACAGCTTTGAACGCGCTTGTGCGTGGGCGAGGCCTATTTCTCTATGGGCTTCTCAATCAGACCAGGGTCCTCGATGTCGCTCCGTATCATCTGTTCGAGTACACACCGCGCACGATAAGAAGACTTCTTGAGAGCACGGGTTTTGAGGTCCTTCATCTGAAAAAGAAGAAGATTCCTCCTGGACTGAAGGCACACGGGATCGAGAATTTCCTGGTGTTCGGCATTGAGCTTGTTACCTACCCCGTTACCCTCCTGTTCGGGTTTTGGAGCGACAGAATCATCATGTGTGCCGCACCTCGAACCCAGAAAGGGGGACGGGATGAGTGACGTGATTGCGATATTGTGTGCAGGCCGTTCCAAAGAAGAACTGGGAAAGATTGCCGAGCGTTTGGTTAGTGAGAAGCTCGTGGCGTGTGCAAACGTTCTTGGTCCGGTAAGTTCCTATTTCTTCTGGGAGGGTAAGCTTTGTCGTGAGGACGAGGGACTCATGATTGCAAAGAGTTCCCGCGAGATGTTTCAGAAGGTGTGTGCAATGATACGAGAGCTTCATTCCTATGAACTGCCGGAGATCATTGCACTTCCTGTCGTTGACGGTTTGCCGGAATACCTCAAGTGGGTAATTGAGGAGACACGCGGTGACGGCAGTTAGAGCCAGAACACACGGATTGAGAACGGTAAGCAGCACTGGTAAAAGCGCGGTATCTGTGGTAAAATGGTGTTTGAATCGCCGCGTTCGCTTGGCCGCGGACTGTACGCTAACTGGAATTGCATCAGTGTTGGTGGCGAAGAAAATGGCTTTCAGGGCATCTTTCTTGACATGCATCCTTCTCTTTGCTGCCTGTGCCGTTCTTCTGACCAGTTCCACAGATTCCGTAGCGCTTCTCAGAATTGACTTCGACCAGCGTTACTTCCACGAGCCCGGCTGGGTCGCGAAGGATTTCGCCTTCTTCAAGGCCGACTCCGTCTTTCATCTCTTCTACACTCGCGTTCCCGACTATCACCAGCTTCCCCTGGCAGCGGACAGCATAGGACATGCTACCAGCCTGAACTTGAAGCACTGGACGGTTCAGCCTCCGGTGATCGCTGTCGAGGATGGTTGGTTCGAGGGAGGTGCGGTGTGGGCTCCGTACGTGATGGAGAATCCCGGTGGTGGCTACCTCATGTTCTACACGTGCGTGGATTCCATAACAGTTCAGAGGATAGGGATTGCGACCTCTGAAGACCTGTTCACGTGGACGAAGCACCCGGGGAATCCCGTGTTCAGGCCCGACACTAGCTGGGCCGACTGGGACAGCACGGTGAATTGGTCAAGCTGCAGGGATCCACATATCTTCTACGAGGACGGGACGTACTACATGCTCGTGACGGCCGCAACTAAGAGTGGAAACGGGGCAATTGGCTCCGCCGTTTCCACGGACCTGTTCAACTGGACCGACAATGGCCCCATCTATGTACACTCCGGAGTCTATCCGTGGCACGCCGTAGAATCCTGTTTTCTCATGAAGAGAGACGACAAATACAGACTGTTCTTCTCGGAGGAGGTCAGTCCTCCAGGGACGTCATATATGGCCTCGGATTCCCTATACTCCGGGTGGGACTTAGCCACCCGTCAGGTGATAGACCCCGGCATCGCTCCGGAGATTCTCGATGACGGCGACCTTGAGCTTTTCTCAAGATTCGGTAGGTTCGAGAAGGGTGACACCGTCAACACCGCCATAAAGGTGGACACTCTCAGGTGGGTGGGTGATGATCCAAGCACCGACGGCCCTCACCCTCTAATCGAGTACTGGGCAATCATTTCAGGTGATGCGGTTTTCTATCAGCCTACATTCTGGGACAACTCTTTTCAGCGAGGGTCAGAACACTGCGGATTCCAGGGCAACTCCTGGATCGGGACACTGGAGTACAGCCAGGGACCGCTTCAAAACGGCTGGAGCGGCTGGTCGGTCGGAGAGAATGCTGTCGGCTACATCACGTCCTATTCCTTCGTGGTTGAAGGTGACAGCGTGAGTCTGTTGGTGGGGGGAGGTAATTTTCCCGATGATGCCTTCGTGGCGCTTTATCGGACGTCCGACGACTCGTTGCTTTTCAGAGAGACAGGCAATAACACGGACGCCATGGACAGAAGAATATGGCATGTGGAACCGCTTAAGGGAGTCAGTGTGTATCTTAAGATCGTGGACAACGCCACCGGGCCGTGGGGGCACATCAACTGTGATGAGATCCTGGAGTTTTTTGCCCCTCCTGACACCGTTTTTCCTTGGGCCAACATTGTTCAGCCCAACGGGGGAGACACCCTGGTGCTGGATGAGCAATACGAAATCCGCTGGCAAGCTGGGGATGACAGCAGGGTGGATTCTCTGGTTCTGGAATATTCGGTTGATGGTGGCCTCAGTTATCCTTACGTTATTGCGCGGCCCTCTCCGCAAGACAGCACATACCTTTGGACTGTACCGGATACCTATTCCGACAGCTGTCTCGTGCGCCTGACAGTGTATGATATAGGGCTGAACAGCGTAACTGACGAGAGCGATAGCCTATTCACGATAGTGGAGTATATCGGAATCGGCGAGGAACCTGCTACTCCTCCGTCAATGCAGAGGGAGCTCGCACTGTGCGTTGAAGGAGCAAATCCGTTCGCCGGGCGAGTTGCCCTCAGTTTCAGCCTGCCTCACACGCTTGCCTCGGGTCACTTCTCTCTAGACGTCTTCGATGTTGCAGGTAGACACGTCCGGAACCTTGCTCACGGGCAGTGCCCCCCGACTGGCACGGCCCCCACCGTTTTCTGGAACGCCTGCGACGAGACAGGCAGGCCCGTCGGCTCGGGTATCTATCTTCTGCTCTTACGAGTCAGGGGAGAACCCGTCCTCAGCAAGAAGCTTGTCGTCATCAGGTGAGGAATTCTGGATTTTTTGTTTGCCCCCAGATGCGCGTGGTGATAAACTGGCTAGTCTGCCTAAAGCATGAGTGTGTCTGAATTGCGAGGAGGTGAACTGGATGGCCTATAAGATCACCGAGGAATGTATTGCATGCGGAGCATGCGAGCCCGAATGTCCCGAAGAGGCAATTAGCGAAGGCGATCCCATATATGTAATTGACCCCTCTAAGTGCAATGACTGCGGTTCGTGTGCGGCGGTCTGCCCGGTAGATTGTTGCGTGCCGGCCGAGTGAGGAACGGGCGCCTTTGATTCGATAGATCCGCTACGACAAATACTTCGTTAAGACAAATCAGAGGGTGGTGTCGACTTTTTGATCCGGCCCGGTTTGGGTCGGATACGTGGCTTGTCCTTCTAGTGGTTATCTCGACTCCGCCCTCTGTTTCAATTTTTGGGAAACTTCGTTCCATATCTTGGTGGCGCAGAATACTCTCTGAACTTCGGAGAGCATCTTGGGAAAGATCACAGAAATACTTCTTCAATTCGCTCTTCTGAGCATTGAGATAATCCCGTATTTCCTGATAGGAACGATGGCTGGAGCTGTGCTGAAAAGTTGGCTTCCATTCAGCATCGTAGAGCGCTACCTCAAGCCAGGCCCGAGATCCATTGTGGCCGTCTCGATACTGGGCGGAGCGATTCCTGTCTGTTCTTGTTCAATGGTTCCCCTCGCACAGGCAATGAGGGAAAAAGGAGCGGCACTGGGTGCAGTTGTCGCCTTCCTTCTTGTTGCTCCTGTTTTGAGCCCGGTGACCGTTTTCCTGACTTGGGGATGGTTGGGGCCTGGATTCACGATGGCCAGAATCATCGCCGCTTTCGCCGGAGCGTTCAGTATAGCAATTATTATGCAACGCTTCAGAAGCTATCCGCACGAGAGAGAGCCTGCCGTGTCCGAATTCTGTGCGGTGACGCCCCAATGTGCGTGCGGCGAAGACACTGTGCTTCAGAGAAGTGAGGGATCTAAAATCAGATTGTACTGGTCAAATCTCGTGATGATTCTGGGTGACCTCTGGGTCTACCTGTTGATCGGGATAGGAGTCTCGGCAGTTTTGTCGGTTATGGTGCCTAGGGATGTAATCCCGTCACTTGTAGGAACCGGCCTTAGGGCACACGTCCTTGCGGCGGTGGTCGGCGTGCCGATTTATGTGTGTAGCGGGGAAGAGGTTCCTATTGCGAAAGCCCTTCTGGAAATCAATCTTACGCCAGGTGCCACTTTCACTTTTCTTCTTTCTTCAACAGGGATTTGCCTGCCTACCATACTGATGGCGTCTAAGTTCTTGGGCAAGAAGAACGCGGCGCTCTACGCTCTGTTTTGGTTTATCTTCGCGGTGGGTGCCGGTCTCGTCTTCTCTGCTCTCGGCTAGAGGACACGAGGCGCGGTACCGTTGGAAAGCTAAGCCATCTTTCTCTCGGCCAGAGGCCCGAGCTTCTTGGCAGCTCCCTCGAGTTTCTCGGGGACCACGAGGGAAAACGTGGCGGTCTTGCCAGTGATCTCGTATGGATAAGCGCCGAGGAGTCTGTGTAGAAAAAGGTAAAGGGAGTGCCACGAGTGGAACAGCTCCCTTTTGGCTTCTCTGGTGGACGCGGCCAAGGCAGAGAGAGTCGGGCATCGCTCCAGAATCCTTATGAACTCTCCCTCCATCTCGTAGGCTTCTCTCCCCACGTTCCCTGCGCCCCCTACGGAGCGTAGGAAGTTCGTCGAGTGCGCTATGGCGACCTTCGACTTGAGGAAGGCCCTTTCTTTCTTGAGCGACACCTGTGGTGTGGTGCCGGCGAAACCCAGGAAATAGCCGAGCTTCTCCCACGATACGAGGAGTTTTCGTAGCTTCCTGGTCGTCTTGTTCGGATGTCGTGCCCAGAGGTTCCTTAGCAGGCCGGGACGAGCCTTGATGTAGCCAACCGATTTAGGGGGCTGGACACTCTTGACTCTCGGGGCCTGTGCTGCGTCGGGGGTCGAGGGTGGCGCATCAGACGGCGTTGAACCGGAGGCCTGTGCTTCCGGCGGGCTCGAGGTCTTGGACTTCTTGAAAATACTCATTACAACCTCCACATTGAGGGCGGGAGTGTACTAGTCTCGAGTGTTGAGCGCTCCGGGCGCACGGTCTGTTGTCCCAAGTGCTTTCCTGGCCGTAAGAAAGCCGCGTTATGCTTCGCGCGAACGCGCATGCTTAATTCCGGCTTCGACGGCCTTGTTGTTGAGTTCTACAAACTCCTTTCTCGGCAAGGCGACCGGTAGTGCTTGAAGCACGGCTTCCTTTGAAACCAGGCCCGTATATTCTATGAAGGCTCCCAACGTAATCATGTTCGATACCCTGGTATCGCCCAATTCGTCAGCGAGCTTCGCAGCAGGGACAGGCAGCACCCTGACGTCGTCTCTTCTGGGAGCGATGTCGATCAGTGAGCTGTCGTACAGAATGAGACCTCCGGCTGTCACGTCGGGCTCGAACCTTTCAAGTGAGGGCCTGTTTTGTGCGATGAGCACCGTAGGCTTCGAAACCAGAGGTGCCCCTATTTTGGTGTCGCTAAGGATAACATGGCAGTTAGCGGTACCGCCACGCATTTCTGGGCCGTAGGATGGAAGCCAGCTCACGTTGTATCCTTGCCTCATCCCTGCCTCTGCTAACACGAGCCCCAGGACAAGGATGCCCTGCCCACCAAAACCAGCTATCTTTAGATGTGGATTTTTGTTTTCCTCAGAAACAGACACATCGGGCAGTGCCGCATCGCGCGTCTCGTCCTCCCAACCGAGAACCTTCTTTATTTCATTCAGGGCCGGACCTGTGCCGGGGTCGTGGAAAAAGTACGACTCCCTCTCGGAACAAACGTCTTTGAAGACTCCTGGTGGGAAACTCTTAGTCATCACCTCGCCAACCCACTTCTTGGCCTCGATGGGCTCCATCCTCCAACCCGTCGGGCAAGGAGACAACACTTCAACCAGTGCGAATCCCTTGCCCTCGACCTGGCATTGGATGGCTTTTCTGACGGCCCTTCGGGTTTGATTTATGGACTTAGTGTCTGAAAGAGATACCCTCTCGATGTAGGCCGGCGCGTCCAGAACTGATAGCACCTCGCACACTTTTATAGGAAAACCTTCGTTCCTGGCGTTTCTGCCCCTTGGTGTTGTCATTGTCTTCTGGCCTATCAGAGTGGTTGGGGCCATCTGGCTTCCGGTCATTCCGTAGATTGCGTTATTGACGAAGAACACTGTGAAGTGCTCTCCTCTGTTTGCTGCCTGGAAGACGTTGTTCCATCCGATTGCGGCAAGGTCTCCGTCGCCCTGATAAGTTATGACGATGCTGTCGGGACGAGCGCGTTTCACGCCCGTTGCTACCGCAGGCGCCCTTCCGTGTGCAGCTTGTATGTTACCCACGTCGAAGTAATAGTAGGCGAAGACACTGCATCCCACCGGGCTGATCAGGATGGTTCTTTCGGTGATTCCCATGTCTGCGAGTGCTTCGGCAATCAGCTTGTGAAGATTCCCGTGTCCACAACCAGGACAGTAGTGCGTACTGACCTTGTCTAAACCTGGCTTCTTTTCGTAGATATCACAGAAACCGCGGGGTTTTTGTAGGATTTCAACTGCCATTTTCTGCTCCTAGTGTTGCCAAGGCAACGTGTCTTCTAAGAATCTCGCCTGGCTCGAGGAAACTCATCCTCTTAATCGAACAGCTCAGCAAGAGGTAAGAATACCGGTGTCACTAGAACTTCTCCTTGAGCTTCTCAAACAATTCCTCTGCTGAAGGCACGTAGCCTCCATATCTTGTGTAGAGATGCACCGGCCTCTTGCCCTCGAGCGCAAGCCGCACATCGTCGACCATTTGTCCTGTCGAGAGTTCCACCACCATGAAGGAATCGGTCTTTTCCGCAAGCTCCTGGATCTTCTTGGTGGGAAACGGCCAGAGAGTGATGGGGCGAAGCATTCCGACTGGGATTCCCCTCTCCCTTGCCGCATCGATGGCACTGTAGAGTACTCTAGAGACGATTCCAAACCCGACGGCGATCATCTTGGCTCCGTCCGTCCTGTATTCCTCAAATCGGACCTCGTTTTCCTCTGCTTTGTCGTATTTCTCCTTGAGATGCCTGACATGAGGTTCCAGCTCGTCGGGGTCAAGAAGAATGGAGCTTATGAGGTTCTTCCTTGTTTTTGCGTCCCCTTTCACGGCCCACGGTTTTTCCGGAGGAGGGCTTATTTTCTCCGGTAGAGTCAGAGGCTCGATCATTTGACCCACGAATCCGTCGGTCAAAATCGCGGCAGGATTTCTGTACTTGTCCGCAAGCTCGAACGCAAGCATCGTAAGGTCACACATCTCCTGGACGCTGTTCGGCGCTAGCACGATTACCTTGTAGTTGCCGTGACCACCGCCCTTCACCATCTGATTGTAATCACTCTGTTCCGGGGCGATGTTGCCCAGCCCCGGACCGCCCCTGACCACGTCGGCGACAACGCAGGGCAATTCCGAACCTGCGCAGTAAGAGAGTCCCTCTTGCTTGAGGCTCATTCCCGGGCTCGAAGAGGCCGTCATGGTTCTCTGCCCTGTTGAGGATGCGCCGTAGACCATGTTCATTGACGCAACCTCGCTTTCTGCCTGTATGAAAGTACCGCCAGCATCAGGGATCCATCTGGCTGCGGCGTGCGCAATCTCACTGGCCGGCGTGATGGGATAGCCGAAGTAAGATCTGCAACCTGCGAGAATGGCCCCGGCAATGATTGCATCATTGCCCCGCATTAACTTACGCTTCATTCTTAGTCTCCTGCTTTGCTGTCTTTTTCTTCTTGTAAACCTTTATCGCTCCCGGCTCCGGGCATGCGTAGAAGCAGATCCCGCAGCCAGTGCAGCCCTCTCCAGTATACATGGCGGGGTGATAGCTCTTCTCATTTAGATTCTCCGACATGACGATGCACTTCTTGGGGCACGCATCCGCGCATAACTGGCATCCCTTACATTCGGAGGGAGAAAACTCGACGTACGGCGCCTCCGGAGCTTCTGTCCTTTCCTCGGTCTTCTGAGCCATCAACCACTCCTTCTCTAACGTACAAGGGCCTCTGCAAACAGACTCCATTAGACTGCATCAAACGCTCAAACAAGCTATTATAACAACTCTCATCACTCTCCGCAAGGGGGGGCACGAGGCGCGGGCTGACATCTGCCGTAGATGTTTGTGCTGCGAAAGGGCTTGCCGGTTGGCGAGGAGAAAAAGTGAGAAAGAAACTTGAGGTGACTTCAGTCGCCGGAGTTGATAGAATTATCCGTCCTACTATCTCACCGTAGCTAGGCGAGAGGGTGGACCGGAGAGAACGGCTCTGTGAGCTGATTCTCACGTCAAGCGGGGAAGCAAGGGGCCAATTGTAACTGGCACACGTGGTTTCCGGCTCGCCATCTGGGGACAAAAGGCATGGCCGACCTTCAGGACTTTGCATTTCTAGACGCTACGGCCCAGGCCGAGCTCGTGCGCCGGAAGGAAGTCCGGCCGCTTGAGCTCGTTGAGGCGGCCATCGAGCGCATCGAACGCCTGAATTCCTCTCTCAATGCCGTGGTCACCACAATGTACGATGAAGCGCGTGCCGCCGTGGCGTGGAAGCTGCCAGAGGGCCCGTTCTCCGGGGTGCCTTTCCTGCTGAAAGACCTGTCTGCTTACTACGCGGGTGTACGGGTGACTTCCGGCTCTGCTCTCCGGAGAGATTTTGTGCCGGACCACGACAGTGAGCTCGTCATCAGACTGAAGCGCGGAGGATTAGTCGTTCTAGGGAAGAGCAACACTCCCGAATTTGGCATCGTTCCCACAACAGAGCCTCTCTTGTTCGGCCCGTGTCGCAATCCCTGGAACACAGAGCGAACAGCGGGCGGTTCTAGCGGTGGCTCATCCGTAGCCGTAGCCAGTGGCATGGTCCCCGCGGCACACGCCAACGACGGTGGAGGCTCAATCCGGGTCCCCGCCTCGTGTTGTGGAGTCTTTGGGCTCAAGCCGACCAGAGCCAGGAATCCTCTTGGCCCCGACAGGGGGGATGCTTTGAGTGGATTAGTAGTGGAGCATGCCGTGACGCGCTCCGTAAGAGACAGCGCCGCCCTGCTCGATGTTACGTCTGGCCCCGATATAGGAGATCCATACTGGGCACCGCCCAGAGAGAAACCGTTCGTGCAGGAAGTGGGCGCTGAAACGGGTCGTCTTCGCATTGCCTTCACTTACGAGGCACCTACCGGCGTCGACGTGCATGAGGATTGCTCCAGTGCAGTGAAGGACGCAGCCACACTCTGTGCCCAGCTGGGGCACGAGGTCGAGGAAGGAAAGCCGAAGTTGGATGGAGAGGCCATGTTTGAGGCCTTCTCCGTGCTGTGGGCGACGGGGTGCGCCTCGACCCTAGACGGAATCGCCAAGGCAACCGGTGAAAAACCTAGCCCAGACAACGTAGAGCCGCTCACTTGGGCCCTGTACGAGACCGGTCGCGCGCTCAGCGCATCTGATTACTTATTGGCAATCCAGTCGCTACAAAGGATGGCCCGAAACTTCGCGAGCTTCTTCGTTGACTACGATGTGTGGCTCACTCCAACTCTGGCTGAGCCTCCCGTACCCCTGGGTACGTTCGACTACGTACCGGAGAATCCAATGCAGGTATTCGACCGCGCCATGGCCTTTGTTCCGTTCACCCCTGTGTGTAACGTCACCGGACAGCCCGCCATGTCCGTGCCGCTCTTCTGGAACTCCGAAGGGCTTCCGGTGGGAACTCACTTTGTGGGACGCTTCGGCGACGAAGCGACGCTCCTTCGATTAGCTGCACAGCTAGAGGAGGCAAGGCCGTGGGCCGGGCGCCGTCCTCCTGTTTCCGCTTGACCGACCTGGAGATTAACCCACAATAGTGTGCCTACCGAGAGGATGCTGCTGCGTCTCATTACCGGTTCGATTGATCGCGTTCGGAAAGGAGGTCTTGGAAAATGCGAAAGGAATCCGCAGATGCGAAAAGGAGACGCTTGGTCTCATTCGTCCTGTGCTCTCTCGCCGCCTGTTTTGCCCTTTGCGTGCTCGGCTGCTCCAAGTCGTCAGACAAGCTGGTTGACTTACGGCACTATCCTATTGACAGTATGGAGGGAATCATCACCCGGTCAAGCGTTGAGATTGATGAGGAAATTTCTAGTGACGATGCGGCCTCTCTTCGCGTCACGGTAGCGGAGCTCTCGGAGGAGCCGACCGTGATCCGATTGTTCGAGACCGGTGATATAGACGTGGAGAATGCAACTCTAGTGTATCAGGCCAAGGTACGCACTGAAGATGTTCAGGGGCAAGTGTTCCTGGAGATGTGGTGTCATTTTCCAGGGCGAGGAGAGTTCTTTTCGCGCGGATTGATGAGCGCGCTGACGGGGTCTTGTGATTGGACAACGCAGGAGACGCCTTTCTTCCTTAAGGAGGGAGAGAACCCTGACAACGTGAAGCTGAACCTTGTAATTGTAGGCAAGGGAACGGCATGGATTGACGACGTCAGACTGTCGAAAGGACCGCTTGGATAGCTGACTGAAACGCACGGGCGCCTGCAAAAAGCTGTCTTTTGCCTGGAAATAGTGGTAAAATGAGGGGATGTGTTACCGGCACGTGGTCTACCGGGTAGAGGCGGTTCAGAAGACATGCACGAGTTGTCAGTGGCCCAGAGAATCATTGAAGTCGCTGAACAGAAAGCCAGAGATTCGGGTATTTCCAGGATTACCGCTATCACGGTGCGTATCGGAGGCCTTACCACCGTAGTGCCTGAAGCCCTTGATTTCTGTTTCGGCTTCGCGAAGGAAGACACCCTTGCCGGCGATGCCAGTCTGGTGATCGAAGAGATTAAGGCAGAGGGTTGCTGCAACGCATGCAAGACCGTTTTTCCTGTGGATAACTGCTTCTTTCTCATCTGCCCCTCCTGCGGCGCTTCTGACACAACGCTTCTCAAGGGAAGAGAGCTCGATTTACTTAGCATAGAAGGTGAAGGCTGAGCCCGTTTCTCCGTCCGACTTACCGGGGTTCGGAGTGGGGGTGGTGAGGTGAAAACGTCGGGAACGCTCGGAACGGCAACGAGGTCAAGAACTCTGGGAACGCCGGGAGGGCCGAACGGGTAATTTCTGCCGGTCTCGCGAAGGCAAAGAGCTCCGGTCCTGCCGGAACGGACAAGGAGTTCAATAACATAAACGCTCCGACGGAGGATCCGTGAAAAAGGTCAAGGTACTCACGAAAATTCTCAAGGCGAACGATATGATCGCGGAGGAGAACCGTGCTCTTTTCGATTCGTATGGTGTATGTTGCATTAATCTCATGAGCTCCCCGGGTGCGGGCAAGACCACGCTTCTTGAGACGACGACACGGGCTCTTTCCGGCTCGCTTTCCCTTGCTGCGATTGAGGGAGACGTTGCAACGGCTCTGGACGGCGAGCGACTCGAGGCCGTTGGGATTCCGACTATTCAGGTGAACACGGGCGGTGGGTGTCACCTTGACGCGGGCATGATAAAGAATGCCTCGATAGATCTCGAATTGGATAAGGCAGATTTGCTCTTCATCGAGAACGTGGGAAACCTCATTTGCCCCTCTACGTTCGATCTTGGGGAACACGTGAGAGCGGTACTATTGAGTATTCCTGAGGGCGACGACAAACCTCTCAAGTATCCGGGCATGTTCTTGAACTGCGACGTTGCCATCCTGAGCAAGATGGACCTTCTTGATAAATGTAACTTTGCCCTTTCGGTTGGGAGAGAGAACATCCTCAAAGTCAATCCGAAATTGAAGATCTTTGAGATTTCCAGCTTGGAAGGGACGGGGGTGGAGGAGTGGATAGAATTCCTGAGGAAACTCGTGAAGGGGAAAAAGCGTCAAGTACGCTAGACACTAACGGAAAAGACGACCTCCCTGGTTCTAATGTGCGCTACGAAGTGAAGGTCCTCGGACTTGTTCAAGGCGTTGGTTTCAGGCCTTTCGTGGCGAAGCTCGCCAGAGCCCTCGGGCTTACCGGCTATGTCTTCAACGATGGTACCGGTGTCTTTATAGACATCGAAGGCGATGCCGCAGAACTGGAACAGTTCCTAGAGAGGCTAAGGACCGAAGCGCCGCCGCTCTCTCGAATCTCCTCCGTAGAGAAGACGCAAAAGGCCGCAAGGGGTTATGAATCCTTCACGGTTCGGGAGAGTCCGGACTCCTCCGAGAGATTCGCTCTCGTCTCTCCCGACATTGCTACGTGCGAAGAGTGTCTCAAAGAGCTCCACAGCCCGCAGGACAGACGCCACAGATACCCCTTCATAAACTGCACGAACTGCGGCCCTCGCTTCACGATCGTTAAGGACGTGCCTTACGACAGAGTCCGCACGACCATGCACGATTTTGAGATGTGCGACTATTGCTCCGGCGAATACTCGGACGATTCCGACAGACGCTTCCACGCTGAACCCATCGCGTGTCCCGAGTGCGGTCCGTCGGTGAAGCTTGTCAGCAGATCCAGAGCGCGTGTGCCGGGAGAGCCAATCGACAGGGCCGCGGCTGTCATCAGGGACGGCGCAATCATCGCCGTGAAGGGGCTGGGAGGTTATCATTTGGCCTGCGACGCCACGAACTCCCTTGCCGTTTCGGCCCTGAGAAAACGAAAATGTCGCGAAGAGAAGCCCCTCGCCATCATGGTCCGTGATCTTGATACGGCCAAGTCAATTTGCCACGTAACAGATGCGGAAGAGACCCTTCTCATTTCTAACCAGAGACCAATTGTGCTGCTAGCGAAGCGCGCGAGCATTCCCGTTGTTGAGGAAGTCGCGCCCGGTAACAAATACTTGGGCGTGATGATGCCTTATACGCCGCTGCATCACCTTCTTCTTGAGAAGACACCGCCTCTGGTGATGACAAGCGGCAATCTGACCGATGAGCCTCTTGCATACAAGGATGACGAGGCCCTCATGAGACTGGGAACGATAGCGGATTATTTTCTAACTCACGACAGAGACATATTCACCAGATGCGACGACTCGGTGGCCAGAGTGATGGGTCAAAAAACGCAGATGGTGCGCCGTTCACGCGGATACGTTCCCAACGCGATACGTCTCCCGTTTCCGGGACATCCCCTTCTTGCCGTAGGTGCTGAGCTTAAGAATACGTTTTGTCTTGTGAAGGACGATTTTGCCTTTCTGGGGCATCACATCGGGGACCTTAAAAACCTTGAGGCGTATGAAGCTTTCAGGAAGGGCATAGAGCACCTCAAGAGACTGCTGTACATAGACCCGGAGATTATCGCGTACGACATGCACCCCGATTATCTGTCGACTCGCTATGCTCTCGAGAGCGACTTACCGCTCAGGCCGATACAGCACCATCACGCGCACATCGCAAGTTGCATGGCGGAGAACGGATTGAATGAGAAAGTAATTGGTCTGTCTTTCGACGGCACAGGATATGGGCCCGATGGCACAGTCTGGGGTGGCGAGGTTCTCGTGGCGGACTTCAAGGGATTCGAACGAGTGGCTCACTTTGCACAAGTTGGGTTGCCTGGAGGCGAGGCCGCGATAAACGAGCCCTGGCGAATGGCGGTTAGTTATCTGCACGCTACTTTTGGCGAGAGATTGCTGGATATGGATGTTCCTCTATTCCAGAGGATCGGGGTTGAGAACGTTAAGGCCGTAGTGCGAATGATCGAAAGAAAAGTCAACACTCCCATTACGTCCAGCTGCGGAAGGCTCTTTGACGCAGTCTCCTCTCTCACTGGTCTTAGAGATGCAGTTTCGTTCGAAGGTCAGGCGGCAATGGAAATCGAGATGGTCGCCTCTGCGAATTCATCTGGGCAACCGTATCTTTACAGTATACGGAAAGAGAACGGTGGTCACGTGCTCGATTTCACAGATATGATGAAGGGCATTCTAGAGGACGTCCGAGGTAGCGTAGCCGCGGCTGATATCTCGAGGAGATTCCATGAGACCCTTGGTGTGGCCGTGACAGACTTATGCAGACTCCTTCGGGAGAAGACCGCGATAACAACCGTGTGCATGAGTGGCGGAGTATTTCAGAACGTTCTTCTTTCGAACATTCTCATAGATTCTCTTGGAAAAGCCGGCTTCGACGTGTACATCCACTCTCTCGTTCCTCCCAACGATGGAGGCATAGCGTTAGGTCAGGCAGCAATTGCTTCTTTTGATGGGGAGTGAGGCGCTTGACTTAGGCCAGTCAGCGGCACCTGGGGATGCGCAGCGAAAGGGAAAACTAGGAGAAGGTGAAGACGCACGGTAGCGGTGAAGGAAGAGAGACCGTGATTGGCACGTTGAAGGCGTGACGAGGTGCGGAGGAGACAAGGAGTATTCCAGATGTGTTTGGCAATTCCGGTCAAGGTAGTGGAAATCAGGGGTGAGACGGCCACGGTCGAGATCGAGGGGGTGCGGAGAGAGGTGAGTGTTATGCTTGTGCCGGACATCAAGGCTGGCGAATACGCGATTGTGCACGCGGGCTTTGCCATTGGGAAGCTTGACGAGCAGGAGGCACTTGAGAATTTGCAACTGATTAGAGAAGTGCTGGATTCTGGCGAGAGCAAAGGTGCGGGTGAGGGATGAAGGGAATGCGAGCTTGCAGTCTATTAGTGAAGAGCCTCTCGTATGGAGACATCACATGTCCCGACTGACGGAACAGTTTGAGAATCCCGAAGACGCTAGGCTTCTACTCGGAAGAATCACGGAACTCGCCAGGGCCTCCGGAAGAGACAAGATTCAATTCATGGAAGTGTGTGGGACACACACCGTGGCGATCTTTCGCTACGGGATCAGACAACTCATTCCGAACAATATTCGCCTTCTCTCAGGTCCGGGCTGTCCCGTGTGCGTGACACCCAACCCGTCCATTGACGAGTTCATTGAGCTGGCGAGAAAGCCCCGGGTAATCGCGACGGTATTTGGGGACATGATGCGTGTGCCGGGGACGCGAAGCAGTCTCGAGAGCGAAAAGGCTAGAGGGGCCGACGTCAGAATGGTCTACTCGAGTCTCGATGCAGTGAAGATAGCGAGGGAGAATTCCGACAAACTTATCGTATTCTTTGCAGTAGGTTTCGAAACCACCGCCCCCACCATTGCTGCGACTCTTCTGGCTGCCGAGAAGGAAGGAGTCGAGAACTTCTTCATACTCCCAGCAAACAAGCTCATTCCTCCTGCGATATCGGCAGTGCTTGATACGGAAGGCCTCGCACTTGACGGCCTCATCTGCCCAGGTCATGTAAGTGCGATCATCGGTTCCAACGCCTACGAGTTTGTGGCATCAACATACGGAGTGGCGGCTGTTGTTGCTGGTTTTCAATCCACGGATATCCTTCATTCCATTTATCTTTTGCTCAGTCAGGTAGTTGAGGGTTCGCCCCGCGTTCAGACTCAATATTCAAGGTTGGTCGGGGAGGAAGGAAACCCTGCCGCCCTGAAGGCAATGTATGATGTGTTTGAGCCGTGTGATTCTGCCTGGCGCGGGCTGGGTACAATTCCTATGAGCGGACTCAAGCTTCGTTCCGAGTTCTCCAAGTTCGACATCTCGGGGAAGTTTGAGATTACCGTGACCGACTCTCGGGAACCGGAGGGCTGTCTCTGCGGGGAAGTCCTTCGCGGGAAGGCGGAGCCAGAGGACTGCCCGCTTTTTGCCACGGCGTGCACACCCGAGGAGCCTGTGGGGGCATGCATGGTTACGACGGAAGGGACCTGCCAGGCACACTACCAATTCAGGGAGAGCTAAGATTGAGACGATCGAAGCCGGATTTTATTACACTTGCTCATGGAAGCGGTGGAAGAGCGGCCCACGATCTGATAACGGGATTTTTCCTCCCGTATTTTGACAATCCCATTTTGAAGGCTCTCGATGACCAGGGCGTCTTTCCTGTCGAAGGGGGACGGCTTGCCTTTACGACGGATTCGTACGTTGTGGATCCACTTTTCTTTCGCGGCGGAGACATAGGAAAGCTCTCAATATGCGGCACAGTCAATGATGTCGCAATGTGCGGAGCTAGGCCGCTTTTTCTAAGTGTGGCCTTTGTCATTGAGGAGGGTTTTGAGATCGACAAGCTCGAGAAGATCCTTGTGTCGATGAAGGAAGCTTCGCGAGAGGCAGAGGTTGCTGTTGTTACGGCGGATACGAAGGTCGTGGAAAAGGGTGCGTGCGACGGGGTCTTTATCAATACCTCTGGAGTCGGAATCGTTCCCCCGGGGGTGGAGATTTCTGCGAATCGAGTGCAGGTAGGGGACGCCGTTCTTGTGAGTGGCCCGATCGGCGAACACGGCGTCGCCATCATCAGCGAAAGGGAAGGGATCAGCTTCGAGACGGAAGTCTCCAGCGATTGCGCTCCGCTGGCGGGGATGGTGGATGCGATTTTGACCGCTGGTTTAAGACCTCATGCCATGCGAGACCCCACGCGAGGTGGCGTGGCGACCACACTCAACGAGATTGCGCTGGCCTCCGGCGTCGAGATAGAGCTCGAGGAAGAGTCTCTTCCGGTGACCGCTGCGGTGAAGAACGCGTGTGATCTGCTGGGATTTGACCCTTTGTACGTGGCCAACGAGGGTAAACTGGTGGCGTTTGTGCCCGAAAAAGAGGCGGATAGAACGCTCGACGTGATGAAGGCTAACAAGTACGGGGAGAGCGCAGCAAGGATTGGCAGGGTTACCTCGAGCGGGAAGGCCAGGGTTTTCATGAAGACCAGAATCGGTGGGAGACGCTTCGTGGACATGCTCGTGGGAGAGCAGTTCCCCCGCATATGCTGAGTGATCGGTCGCGGCGACTGGTGCAGGCTCGAACGCCTTCTCTTCTATCGCTTGTATCCGATCTTTCTGAGGAAATCCTTCCTGTGCTTTACGTCTTCTTCTGACTCTATCCCCGTGGGCTTTGCACCGTCTACGACGCCGAGAAGAGCTCTTCCCTGCTCCGTCTCTCCAACAATCACCTCTACGGGATTGGCGGTGGCGCAGAATATGCTGCAAACCTCGAAGCAATTCTTGACTGCTTGAAGCGCGTTTATAGGAAATGCATCCTGCATCACTATGATGAAGCAATGGCCGGCCCCGATGTTAAGAGCGTTCTTCGCAGCTATCGCCTTAAGCTCGGGATCGTTGCCGTCCGCTCTCACGAGACAGGGTCCCGAGGCCTCGCAGAATGCGAGACCGAACTTCATCGTAGGTGTAGAATTGACCATGGCTTCGTAGAGGTCTTCAACAGTCTTTATGAAATGAGACTGTCCAATTATGATGTTGCCCCCCTCGGGGAATTCAATCTTTACTGGCGTGAACTCCATAGTCTTGCCACCTCCTTTGGAGGAATCGAGCATATGGGGCTTGAACCACGAAGTCAAGTGCGATAAGGTTTCGTGTTGAAGCCATAGGCTGTCAGTCGAAGCTGAAGGTAGTGCGTTGTCGTTTGACAAAACAGATCGTACTCAATTGCTTAAAGAGAAGCTTGACGAGCTTTGTCTGAACTACGATGTTAGCCACATCGGTTCCGACCCAATCCAGTTTCCACATCGGTACAGAAATCCGTCCGACATAGAGGCTGCGGCATTCATTGCATCGTCACTGGCTTATGGAAATGTCGCCAGCATAAGGAGAAATCTGGAAAGGGTGTTCTCATTTCTGGGCACACACCCCCATGAGACTCTTCTCTCCATCAATCCCGGCGAGCTCACGTCTGCCCTTAGCGGATTCAAACACCGCTTTACCACGGTGAAGCATCTTTCCTTGTTACTCCTCATAACCAGAGTGGCGCTCATTGAGCACGGGAGTCTCAAGAATCTTTTTCTCGAGGGACATGTTTCGGACCGGCCGAGCATCAAAGAGTCTCTCATATACTTCGTGGACCACCTGCTCGGGCAGGATGTTCGCCCCGTTTACCGTAGTGTTCAGGAGGCGCATGAAGATGGTGCGCTGTTCCTTCTTCCGTCCCCGCGAAACGGAGCGGCGTGCAAACGGCTCAATCTCTTTCTAAGGTGGATGGTAAGAACAGGTGACGCAATAGACTTTGGTTTGTGGCCGGAAGTGAGTCGTTCACAGCTTGTCATCCCCCTTGATACACACGCAGCACGCCTCTCTCGTTATCTTGGATTGACGAAACGAAAGACGAGCGATTGGAAAACCGCCGAAGAAATCACGGATGCCCTTAGAAAGCTTGACCCAACAGACCCGTTGAAATATGATTTTTCTCTCACGAGGCTCGGCATTCTGGGGGATTGCGACAGCAAAGAAGGACAGAGTCGGTGCGATGAATGTGTTCTAGCTGAGCTCTGTAGTCGTGAGATCCTAGTTTCATGAAATGGCCTGTGCCTTCCTGAGGTTAGCACGGGTATTTCCTCGAGGCACGAGAGTTTGCCTTTTTGACGTGTCGTTTGGAGGGTCCTTCCATGGCCTCAATCGCCAGATTCTTGCGAAGAAGGTTTCTTGCCGGGATTCTCGTGCTTGTTCCTCTCGGGATAACTTATCTCATACTGCGCCTTCTATTCAATGCCATCGACAACATACTCGCCCCGTATATCGAGACTTATTTCAACATACGGATTCCTGGCCTCGGCGTGGTTGCCACAATAGTCATTGTCTTCCTCGTTGGTCTGTTTGCGACGAACGTACTGGGCAGGAGACTTCTAAACTACTTCGACAGGGGGCTGTCCAGAATTCCGCTGGTGGGTAATCTCTACGTTGCATCGAGACAGGTGATCGAGGCCGTAGGCGGCGCGGGCACCGAGTCGTTCAAGAGGGTAGTGTTTGTTGAGTATCCCAGGCGGGGTCTGTTTACGTTAGGCTTCGTGACCAGGGACAACTATCTTGTTAATGATACGCAGGGAAATAAGCATGAGGTGGTCAACATCTTTGTGCCCACGAGCCCTAATCCTACCTCCGGGGTATTCATTGTCGCCAAGGCCTCAGATGTGATTAGAGCCGATCTCACGGTGGAGCAGGGAATAAAGCTTATCGTTTCAGGTGGCATCATCGTGCCTCCCCATCCGTTGGTCCTTGAAGGGGCCGAGGATCGAGAAGAAAAGCAGAAGTCTCCCTGAAAATTCCTGTTTTGCTCGTCCTTTTGCCCGGCGCCAGTCGGCGACGCGATGCCGCGCAGCGACTTCTTGGTTTCCCGAGATTCTATCCCGTCACTGCTGGGGGCACGTGTCGTATTGCAGTCGGTGAACGTTATGCTTCAACTCCTAGTTTCTATCCTGCCCGCCGCTGTTGCCTTTCTTCTGGCGAGTTTTGTTTTCTCTTCGCTGATCGAGAGAGAGAAGCGGGCCTCTTTGATCTCGGGAGCCTTCTTCGTATGCCTTATCGCGTTCTGGCTGTGGACAGAGTCCGAATGGAGAGCGGGCCGCCAACTTCCTCTGGTTCTGCTGGGTATCTTGAGTCTTGGTGGATTGTTCGCCTTCTTTTTCCCGTTTCCGAGGAAGACCGTCATCCAGACTCTGCACGGAACGGGCAATTCGGTTGTCCGTGTCGACGAGAGAGACGTCATTTTCTCTCGAACAGACCTCGTCAGGGGCACTTCGGAATATGAAGAATACTACCGTCGCCGCCCAGAGTTGAAAGAGGTGGACGATTCTCTCCCTTCGGTGTCTGAACTGGGAGTGCCAGGGCAGGAGATGTACTCCCCGCACGTCTCACCCCTTACCACTTCGGCTTCGGACTTTCTGGAGAGCAACTTGACCTTTGTGGACGGTCCTGTGGCGAACAAGGGGGAGGAGCTGGCCCCCCAATGGACGTCGCAACTGGTGAAGCTGGCTGCCAGGCGCCTGGGGGCCGAGGCCGTCGGGATTGGGCCGTTGGAGCCCGGTTTTGTCTATTCGCATGTGGGCCGTGGGCCCGAGCCGCACGGAAGCGAGATCAAACCTTCTCATCCCTGGGTCGTCTGCTTCGCTGTCCAGATGGACTACGACATCGTAAGGGGCGCACCGAGCCCATGGAATACTGTCGAGACGCACTCGTGCTACGCGCAGGTCAGTAGGATAGGTGTTATCCTTGCCGCATGGTTGAGAAGCATGGGTTACGCATCCAGGGCGCACATCCCTGGCAGCAACTATCAGATTCTTCTTCCACCGCTTGCCGCACTGTGCGGATTGGGAGAGATGGGCAGGATCGGGATAATGGTCTCCCGCTCCTTCGGCCCGAGGGTCAGGCTCGGGGCGGTGACCACTGCGATGCCGCTTGTGCCGGACTCGCCGCAGGATTACGGCATACAGGACTTCTGCATGAGTTGTCTGAAGTGTGCGAACAACTGTCCGACAGGAGCTATTCCTACGGATGGACCTGTGGAGATCCGCGGTGTGAAGAAATGGACCATCTCGGCAGAGAGTTGCTACAGACATTGGTGCACGTTGGGTAATGATTGTGGAATCTGCCTGCGTGTCTGCCCGTTCAGTAAGCCTGACACGTTGATTCATGATGTTATCAGGGGTTCCGTCAACACAACTTCAATCGGGCGGAAAATCGCGGTGATGGCGGACGATCTCTTCTACGGAAAAAAGCCAAGCCCCGTTGAGCTTCCTTCGTTGACCAAGACATGAGGCTTGTTTCAAGAACAGGAAATACCTTTAAACGTCTAAAGCAGCACCAAACAGGAGATTTTCTGCCATGAACGAGAGACTTAATCCGTTCGAAATCGCTCAGACTCAGCTGGACAAAGTCGCGAAGCTTCTGAAGCTGGAACCCGCCATTCACGCCATGTTGAGACAACCGATGCGCGAGCTCCACGTTTCCCTGCCCGTAAGGATGGACGACGGTTCCGTAAGGGTCTTTAGAGGATTCCGCGTCCAGTACAACGACGCTCGCGGTCCATGTAAGGGTGGCATCAGGTTCCATCCTAACGAGACGATTGATACGGTCCGGGCGCTCGCTGCATGGATGACCTGGAAGGCGGCCCTGGCCAACCTTCCCTTTGGAGGAGGTAAGGGAGGAGTCACATGTAATCCCAAGAAGATGTCAGATACCGAACTGGAACGATTAGCCAGAGCGTACATACTTGAAGTGGGTCGCATGCTCGGCCCGGAAAGGGACATAGCTGCCCCTGATGTGTACACGAATCCCCAGGTCATGGCTTGGATGGCGGATGAATATAGCAGGCAGAGGGGATACTTCGTTCCTGCAGTTGTCACCGGTAAACCTGTTTCAATAGGCGGTTCGCTGGGAAGAGAGGACGCCACGGCCAGGGGCAGTGTGTATGCAGTTAGAGAGGCATGTCAACATACGGGCCTCGACCCCGAGAAATGTACCATTGCTGTCCAGGGATTCGGAAACGTGGGCAGCTTTGCGGCCATTCTGGCTAGGGAGGTTCTGGGCTGTAGGGTCGTCGCAGTAAGCGACTCGCTCGGCGGCATCCACAATCCTAAAGGCCTGGATCCCCGCGAGATTTTGGAGCACAAGGAAGAAACCGGGTCGGTTGCCAACTTCCCGGGAACAAAGCCTATCACCAACGAGGAGCTTCTTGAGTTAAACGTTGACATATTGTGGCCTAGCGCAATTGAAAACGTTATTACGCGCGATAACGCCGAGCGCGTTAAGGCGAAGATCGTCGCTGAGGGAGCCAACGGCCCGACAAGCCCTGATGCAGACGAGATACTATTTAAGAAAGGGGCCTTTGTAGTTCCAGACTTCATGTGTAATTCAGGAGGAGTCATTGTCTCCTATTTCGAATGGCTACAGAATATGACTGGTGACCAGTGGTCAGAGACAGAAGTTCACCGCAGGCTCCAAGACAGAATTACCCGGGCCTTTCATGACACAATAGGAATGGCCTCCCGACACAACGTTGACAACAGGACTGCAGCTTACATTGTCGCCGTCAGTAGAGTGGCCGAAGTTATGAAAGTGAGAGGATGGCTCTACAGCTACATGTGCCCAGGTGCTGAAGCGAAAGAATAGGTCGGACGGTCCCTAGGGCTCCCAAGCCATTCCCCCAGGCCGCTGATAACCCGCGAGTAGTCAAATTTCCTTGACAGAAACCAGGATATCTCGTATTATCTTATTGACAAATGCACATATCTCGATTGGAGGTTGTCATGCACCACCAGTACTCTATACCACACTCTCATGATTTCTCAGTGCTCTTCAAGGCAATTGCTGACGAGACCCGTATCAAGATCCTTAAACATTTGGAGAAAAAACCGACTAGAGTCAGTGACCTGGTTCAGAAATTCAGCCTTTCGCAGTCGACCATCTCGAGACATCTGGGCGTTCTCAGGGCGGTGGGTTTGGTGGTGGGACAGAGAAGAGGCAAAGAGGTTCACTACGAGCTCAACCCCAGAGCTATTGTCGGTTGTTGTTGTGATTTCTTCGGTTCCTTCTCCTGCTGCAAGCCTGTTCTGGCACAGCGTAAGAGGAGAGAGCGCAAGAAATCGAGAAGGAGGTGAGAAAGAATGGAAAAGGTGTGCTGTGAGTTCAGGAAAGGGGACGAGATCCACGTGAAGTGCGTTGAAACAGACGAGGCTTCACGGTGGAAGTCAAAGGAGACAGGGACGCACTGAGGAAGTGGAAGGAGATGTGCTGCGCGCCGGGATATGGCCATGGGCCGATGGGATTGGCTCATTGCTGCTGTTGCTAGTGCGTCGGGCGTTGCGGGGCTGCAAGGCATGGGCCCTTCAGCCCCGCGCTCTTCTTCCCGACGCGTGCTTAGTTAACTTGAAGCCGGCTGATTGGCTCTCGTTTCTTCTGCAGCACCAAGTCCCGTTTGGTTTGAGCATACCACAGAGTGCCAGGTCACTACACTTCGTTTCTATTCCTTTGTACTTACAGGTTCCTGGGAAAGAAGCTCCTTAAACCTCGGGTCCGACCTTACGTTGTCGAAATCCGAATCCTCTTCTGCCAAAGAACGGAACTGCGGGTTAAGCTTCAAAGCAGTTCTTAGCGATTCCAGACTTTTTTCCTTCTCACCGGCCAGAGAGTAAAGGCATGCGAGATTGTAGTGGTTGTCTGAAGAGTCTGGATTGTATTTCAAAGCTTTCTCCAGGGCCTCCACTGCTTTCTTGTATTTGCCTTCCTCATAGAGGGAGAAGGCCTCCCTCGTCCAAGAGATCGAGTGTTGCATCTGAAGAAGCCTTCCCAGTTCCTTTATGGGCTGCTTGTGGTCGTCGACCCTGATGTCTATGTAGCGATCGTTGAAGCTTCCGTACCCGCCTGCCTCTCTCGCGACGACGAGGGCCGCGGACTGCTTGCCTCTTGAGTCTCCGCCAGCTGCCTGGCCTGCCTCCAGAGCGGCCAGGAGTTTGTCGGCAAGCTCACCCTGCGCCTTCTCGAACCCCTCACACATTGCTGTAGCGACCTCTTCTCCGGTAAGAATGTTTCCCTGAACAGCGTAGTTCTCACCAGTTCGGCCTCCTGCCCAGGCAAAGCACTCCTTCCCGGTAAACGTGGCCGCGTTCCCTTTGGCATCCACGACTCCCACCTGCCGTCTTTCTCTTTCTTCGTCCGAAGAAGTGAGCGCGTCGATGACCTCTTGAGGACTCCTTCCTTCTGCGAGAAGCTTGAGGCCTCCGGGACCATACGTGGTGTTCGCAAAGGCCTGAGTCGCAATGGCACCGATCCCGGCCTTTGCCCACGGCACGACGGTCCCCACTGCGAAGAACTTTGATTGTACTGCCGCGCCGAGGTCGCCGGTCTCAGGATCAAAGGCCACGATCGAGAAAGTGGCCACGGGCGTCCAGTCGGACGCGGGCCGGGTTGTGGCCAGCTTGGGAGCGTCCGAGGCTGAGAGGCCAGGGTATGAGACGGCCAGTGCAGTAGCGGGGACTACAACAGCGATCAACGCAAGACAGAACAGAAGCGGCCAGAAGGATGAGGTTCGGAACATTTTCTCTTCCTCCTTTGTTCGGGTTTTCAAGCGAACGATGAAGGACGCCCATCCGTCCTTTTCCCTGAGGGGAGATTGTAACTCAAAATGCAACTTCGGCCACGGTAGACGGCCACCCCTCTTCTTTGGCTACAAACGCATGCCAAGTCGCCTTCCTCGCAGACTGGCAGATGGTCATCCGTGTTTTTCTCCTGTGACAAAAGTAAATCTCAAGACTCTCCTCATGCTGTCCCCATAGAGTTTTCTCATCCTTCTCTCGAAGACACTGAGGCCAGCCCGAAATTCTGATTCGCTCAGTAGAGACAGGGTAGAGATGTATTTGCTTCTCACCATATCTAAGTAGGTGTCCAACGGGATCTCGCCCTCGTCGTGCCTGATGAGGGAGGAACGCACGTTTTTGAAGCCTATCTTTCTGATGGCATTCTTGAGGTTTGGAATAGTAGGGAATCGTTTGAGGTCTATTGCGGTGGCTCCGGGGAAATGCCGGAGCACGTGAGCCCTTATCGCCAAATGAGAAGTAGTAGCGACTATGCATCTTCCTCCGGGGCGCAGTATGCGATAGATCGCGCTTAGCATCTTGTCTCTCTGCTCGATATGATGTAGAACCATGGTCATGTAGACGCAGTCAAAGCTGTCAGACTTAAGCGGCGGTGAGTGTGCGTCACCCAGAATCCAGTGTATCGTGCGCCCTTTGTCGGCCTTGAGAGCGTTCCTCAGCATCGCTATTGAGCTGTCAACTCCGTATATGCGTGCACCGGAAGCTTTGGCGACCCTCGTGGTGTATCTACCGGTGCCGCATCCGATGTCGAGAACGTCTGAATCGGGAATGATCTTTCCAAGTTCAATGATGGTGGAGATCCATACGTCTGCGGGGCCGGGTCTTACTTTGTCGTAGTATTCCACTATGTTAGAATAATCGGCCCTTGGAACACGACTTTCGTTCAATGGCTTCTCCGCTCATTAAGAGACATCAGTTGAGAAATCCGGGCAGGGTAAGTAGTGTTGGCCTTACGGGCTCGCTTCCTCGACCCCGACGGAATCGGCAGCATCGGTCCTGACGGACTTGCATTTCCCTTGCTGACGTGTCGGCGGCCCTTGGTCTCGCAACGGCTTCACAGGCATCCCGGATAACTCGTTGGTCCAAGCTCTAAAGGAGGACGAAATGGATCTAGTGGTTACTGTAGCAGATATCAAAGGAAAATGCTCTGTTTATGAGCTCGGCGACACCTTCAAGCTCAAAGATGGATACCTTCTTGTCTCAGAGATTCCAGTTTGCATGCACGCCCTCTCGGCCCTGATGCCTTTCTATAATGCTCTGAGGATTTCTTCTCCGTCGGAATGGAAACTTGCTGGGAAGGGGGCCGAGGACAAGGCCTACGTGCAGTGTCCAGATGCAATCAGCCACACGGGAGGGGGATGCGTGGTTTTTGAAATCTCGAAGATTTTGGGCTGAGGGAGAGGAATCAGTCGGAGCTTCTTATCTCCCCGAAAAGGGCCGTGGTTCGAAAGGGGGTAGGAAGGAGGCTTTCTCAACTACTCTTGACAGCTTTCTTACGTGACCCTCCTCCATCCTGTGGATTTCTCTCTCAAGTTGCCGCTTGGAGAGTTTCTTCTTCTTGTTCTCGATCGAGCGCAGTATCTCCCTGAATTCTTTCCCGTCAATGCTTTCCTTCTTGACAAGAATGTCCTTCAGCTTCAAAAGCTCGTAGTAGTGCGATATCAAGACACCCAATGCCCGTTTCTCGGCTTCCCGCACCATGAAGTCGACCTGCCGCCTGAGGTACTCACGATCGTGTTCCTTGTCCGGTAGTATGTATCCGTTTCCAAATCCTATGTCCGTTACGGCGAATAGCATCAGGTCAGTAAGCACCTGAAGATCGCTCGAGGAACCGTCGGTCTTATCGTTCTCCGGGTACACAAGCTCCTCCGCGAGTCGACCTCCCATCAGAGTCGCCACTCCGTCGAGCAACATGTCCCTGCTCATCAAGTATCTTCCTTCTCTTTGATAAGGTCTTGTGTAACCGAGCTGTTCACCTTTGCCCACGATAGATATCTTCGCGATGTGGCTCGCGTTGGGGAGATAATGGGAGACGAGGGCATGCCCCAGTTCGTGGACCGCCACGATTTCCTTTTCCCTGTCCGTCAATCTGTGTGTGCTTCCAGCGCCCTCCACGATTCTGTCCATGGCGCGCTGCATCTGTTCCTCGCCGATCGTTCTCCTGCGGCCCCCTTCTGCGGCCAGCATTGCCGCGTCGTTGAGGAGGTTCTCTATTCTCTCGGGGGTGAAGCCTGCCGTGTCGCGCGCCCATTTGACGAGATCCAGTCGCTTCTGGATGAGCTTCTTTCTGGGGTGTCGCGCGAGCACCTTTCTGCTTGTGGTGGTATAGATTCGCAGAATCTCGAGCCTGGCTTTGAAATCGGGCTTGTCGACGGGTATGACCCGGCCGAATCTGTCGTGCCTCAGGAGCGAGGGATCAGGTGATTCTGGATTACTGGTGGCCCCGACTATGAGAACGTCTTCCGCCTTAGCGAAACCGTTAAAGAGCACGCGTAGTGCGACGGTAGAATAGTCCTGGCCCGAGAGCTGAGCGGGCAGTATTTCGTCGACGAGGATTACGAGTGGAGAATCCTGCTTGATTGCCGAGATCGCACGCACTATGCCCTCGGAGCCAAGATCGTTGTACATTGCGACGAGGTCTGTCGCGTCGATCTTGACAACGGGGACCCCGGCTTCACCGGCCATCGCCATCACGAGAGACGGTTTTCCGGCGCCGTGTGGTCCCTTCAGCAGAATTCCCCGGGGAAGCCTGGCTCCGACCTGTCGGAAGCGGGAAGGTGTCCCGAAAAACGCCACGAACCTGCTAAGTTCCCGCTTCGCGTCGGCGTTGCCTCCTATGTCTTTGAACTTAAGAGAAGGCAGGGACCTGTTTATCGCGAATTTGGCAGCGGACGGCTTCTGGCCCGCGCTGGTTGTTCTACCCGCGATCTTCTCCTCAGTTGCGGCGTAACTAACAGGAGCCGCAGGGGCGTCTATCGAGAAGGTTGTGGCTATCTCGTAGGCCTTTCTCATGAGCTCGGAGAAGAACTTCTCGGAGAAGCTTCTGGCGACCTTCTTCCTTCTGGGTTCGGAGTAGTATCGAAACAGCCCCCTGCTCCGGCCGATCTGCACACGTGAATACATCCTCCCGAGAAATTCGGCAAGCGACTGCGCCGGTCCGTGGAGCTGAGTAAGGTCCATCATGTTCTGCGTGATCGATTCGGCAATTAGCTTCTCTAGTTGCCGTCGGTTCGCAGCCGAGAATCCTCCCTCGCTCGTCTTGCTCTCAACGATAACGGAGGTGAGTGCTTCCGCTATGTCGGCGGCTTCCGTTATGGAGAAAGCAGATTGGGAAGACTCCGTCCTTGCTCCAAGGGTTCTCTTGCTGTTGGCCATCTCGCAACGGTCTCCTCTGGGGCTCGCTCTGCAGAGTCGTCCAGTCGGATCTTAGTTATAGTATCGGCAGTTCCTGTCCCTGAATTTGCACCTGTTTGAGGTGTGATTTGGCCCGTTAAAAGGCCACAGAATGCCGTCAAGAAGGCCGGAGCGAAGCTGGATCGGCAGGCTCGGGGAACCCCCTGGACTAGGCACTGTCGGCTTCTGCGAACGGTAACCACAGGCTCCGCTAGACACGGTCCCCTAGGGGTTTCTCCCCGCGGGGTCACCTTTGTCTTGCCCCGGATGTCGATTTGCAGTAGAATTAGAATTGGCAAGAGGCAAACGGGAAGTTGCGGGATTTCATCTACTAACTTTTATAGCGACTGGAGAATCACCTTCTCTGTAGACTCAAACCGGGGAGGCAGTCGTGGCGCTCAAGGTTAGGCTGGAGCGGCAAAGCTCTCTTCTTAAGGTGACCGTTTCAGGTGAGGAAACCTTTGAGGAGAACAAGCGTGTGATAGAGCTTATGCAGGCCGAATGCCTTGCTCACGGCTGCAATCTGATTCTGATGGATGTCAATGGTGTGGCTCTGCATCCTGGCACGTCAAACAATTATGAACTTGCAAGGTACCTGTCGCAGAAGCCCCTCAGTAGCTTTGCCCGCCGTCTTGCGGTCGTTTACGGCCCCGAGAGAAGTTTCGCCGTAAGGTTTTTCGAAGAGGCCTGCCAGAACCGCGGCGTTAACGTTAGAGCTTTTCTCAATGCTAACGACGCCGTCAAATGGCTGACAGAACGAAGTGAAGCACAGGCCTAGCCACTGGCCTTGGCGCTTTCCGATTTTAGAAATTCCCCGACAATATGATGACCGCTACTGACGGGATGGCACATGCAAGCGGGACGGGAGTCCTGGCGCTCACTTCTTTCTCACGTAAGCCTTATAGAGTTCTTCCTCTTCTTCTATGCCCAGAAACTCGTTCTCTGTCGCCTTGCACCAGGCGGGCATGTCTTCCTTTATTCCTTCGTCCGTTGAGAGTATCTCCAGGACCTGGCCGGGCTGAAGTTCCTTCATCTTTGCGGCAGTCTTTATGATTGGCATCGGACACAGGAGGCCGTACGTGTCCAGCGTGAAATCGGATTCCATTTTCGCTCCACGACACCGACGATTGTCTTTAACTTAGCCCGGCTTGCCCCCGGAACACGCGTGCGGTTTTATACAAACAGATTGACGTTTGAATGAGTGGCTTCGCCGAGATACGCGGCCACGCCGGCGTAGCTGTCTACCTCGTCAATCAACGCTTCCTTGCTGATGCCCATTAGTTCCATAGTGACGGTACAAGCGATTAGCCTTACGCCGCTTTGCCTTGCAAGAGAGAGCATCTCCACAACACCCGGCACTGAATGCTTCTTCATAAGCTTTTTCATCATGACCGGGCCTATCCCCAGCATGTTGAGTTTAGAGAGGGGGAGTCTATGCGGCCCCCTGGGGCTCATCGCGGAAAGCATCTTTCTGATGAAGCCCGAAGCCTTCGACCGAGCATTGGGACGCTTCAAAATGTTCAATCCCCAGAAAGTGAAGAACATCGTGGTTTCCATTCCCATCGAAGCTGCACCAACGGCAATGTTGAAAGCGGCGATTGCTCGGTCCATCTCTCCGCTGAAGACTATGAGCGTGACTTTCTTAGGCTTCCGTTCTTCGTTGCTCTCACCCATCATACCTCCCAAAGCGCAGGCGACCTGAAAGACCAGCTACGCTTACTATTCACCTTCCTTCTTCTTGAGTTCACTGTAAAGAGGGCTCATCTCGCGCAATCTTTGAACGATAGGAGGAAAGACTTCGAGGAAACGCTTCACATCTTGCTCCGTATTCTTGCGGCCGAGTGCAAACAAGAGTGATCCTTGGGCGATGTCCGCCGGGACCCCCATGGCCGCAAGAACGTGCGACGACTTCAGAGCTTTTGAACTGCACGTCGAACCGCTCGATGCGGCTATCCCTTCCATGTTAAGAAACAGTACTATCGACTCTCCCTCTATGTATTCAACACAAATGCTCAGATGTCCCGGCAGGCGCTTCTCGGGGTGGCCATTGAACCGCACTTGCGGCACCCTTTCTTTGATTCCTGCCTCCATGGTGTCACGCAACTTCCTGATACGTTCGGCAGCGGCGGCCATTTCAAGATCGGCAATCTCCAGGGCCTTGCCCAACCCGACGATGGCGGGCACGTTTTCGGTACCGGCTCTCTTGCCGTCCTCCTGGATTCCGCCGTCAATGAATGGAGCAATTCTCACCCCGCGCCTTATGTAAAGGGCGCCGATCCCCTTGGGACCGTAAAACTGATGACCCGCGAGACTAAGAAGGTCTACGCCCAGCTTGTTCACATCAACAGGGACATTGCCGACCGTCTGCACAGCATCCGTGTGAAAGACGATCTTCTTCTCCTTTGTAATCGCGGAGATCTCTTCGATCGGCTGGATTGTGCCCACTTCGTTATTGGCGTGCATCACGGATATGAGAATAGTAGAGGACTTAATGGCCTTGGCCACGTCATCAGGATTGACCATTCCGTAGCTGTCGACCGGCAGGTAGGTGACTTCAAACCCTTGCTTCTGCAGTTTCTTGCAGGAGTGAAGAACTGCATGGTGTTCGATGCTGCTCGTAATAATGTGATTTCCCTTCTGCTGCCGCGCGGCTGCGAGCCCCTTGATGGCGAAGTTGTCGGCTTCTGTACCGCTAGACGTGAAGACTATTTCGTCCGGACGCCCCCCCAGAAATCCGGCGACGTTTTCCCTGGCCCCATCGATGGCGGCCTTGGCCTCTTGGCCCAGATCGTGGACCGTGGAAGGATTTCCGAAGACCTTTCTTAGATACGGAAGCATGGCTTCCACAACCCGGGGATCGGTCTCGGTGGTTGCAGCGTGATCAAAGTAGATGTATTCCAAAGCGATTTACTCCTGACAAAGGTACCGTGCTTGAGGCAAACAAGCTTGTCGTGTAAACCAGAAGCTCCTCAGCATTGAGCGTAATGTCTAGTACAACTTCAGATTCTGCGGTCTGTTCTCTCCCTTGGGGTCCACCGGAGGGATTCCTCCTCGCCAGAAGGCTTCGGCACTTGTGCGCAGATTTCTTCTGGGAGTACCCATGCCATTGTATTCAAAGCAGCCCCACAGTGCCATGATCATTCCCAGAAAATTATCGTTTTTGTTGGCGGTATATCTGCTGAAATTATTCGCTACACGCGCGTCGTCAGAGACACAACCGATGACACGAAAACCCTTGGAAAGAAGATAGTCAGTTGAGGGGAATTCCGGTTTCCTCATTCTGTAGTGTGCCTCGACAAGGATGATGTCCTTGGGAAGAGAGTCAATCAATGTGTACGTATTACCCAGCAGCCCATGGCAGTTGTCCTGCCCCTTGCATTCAGCTGGGGCCAGAAGCATATCGGCCCACATCATCATCTGCACGTTCTTATTCTTCAGGTACGCGTGGATTTTCTTCACGTCAGACAGAAAGAGCTTTCTCGCGTCCTCAGCAGGAAGGTCGGCGAGTGCCCAGATCCTATCGTGTCCGACGTGAACGTACGTTGGCTTGCACACTTCCAGAATCTCATCAAATATGTCGAAGAGCTTTTCGTAAACTTCCGGGCTCGACGGATCGTACGCTTCCTTGGTTAGACAAAGTTCCGGGAAAGCAGGACAGAGCAGCAAGTCCTGATGGCTGAATGTATTTATCATCGGAACGACTTCCATGCCGGCCTCGCGCGCATACTGGACTATGGCACGAAGTGTGTCCTTTTCTAGTGCGCTGCTTCTGGAAACCGTGAGTAAGGAATCGAACTTGATGGCATTGTCAATCTGGAGAATCACAGTGTTCATGTGAACCATCTCTGCGACGTCTATGAGCTGCCGCGCGTCGTTCATTTGTGCATAGAACCTGTAGTCTCTAAGCGGTAGAAGAAGGGCACGCATGTCGTGAGCGGGAAAGTCGACGATTTCCAAGGGCGGTAGGACGTATTCACGGATATAGGACTCGACGCATATAATCTGCATAATGGTTTGCACACCATGCTTTAATCCCTGGAGATCGACCCCGATGAGGGCGGCTCCATTGGGGGTGCAGGAAAACGCGTAGCCCTGCTTCGGGAATCTGCCCCATCCCTCTTGCGCCTTTTTCGGCAGCAGATTTCTCAGTGAGGGACTGTTCGCTGTGGTCCCGAGGACCAGCGCATTCTGCTCCGGAATCAAATCCGTCACCATGATTTCAGGATTGACGCCATAGAAATTGAGCAACCCACGTTGCAGCCACTCAACCGTTGCAAGCTCTTCCTTCGAGGAAGTGGTTGGTACGACTATGATCGTCGTTGCGACCAGCGGGAACGCTTGCTGTGTCTTCCACTCAAGGTGAATGGGTTCAGGAACAGCCGCTGCCATGACGAAATCCCTGGAAGGCACATACTTCTGAGCGTGCCCCGTGCCTGTGCTCGACACCACTAGGGCAAAAGCGAAAAGCAGAAATAAAACTGTTGATGTTACACTGTTTCCTGGCCTCAAAGCGCGGTTCCTCCTTGTTATCGTTTCGCTGACAACAACATAGCTGGCGATACGTCAGGGTCTCACTGTCTCCTATCACGTAGGGGATGCCCGCACGTCCAAGCGCACTCATCCGAAGCATCCCGTAGCCAAAGTCTACAGGGGACATAGTCTGAAGTCAATTGGCCAGTCCTCCAGATTCGCTGGACACCTGAGCTGTGGATATATAAGCTTTGCGTCTGGATTTGCCGACATCTACTATCTTAACAAGCGGGAAGACCCTCATGTCTAATCAGAACGTGCTGAAGGGAGCGCTCCTTTCTCTCGGCCCGCTTATCTTGCTCACCTGTGTCAGCGCGGGAGCTTCCACTTTGCGACTCCATCAGACACCGTCTGCCTTTGTGACGTTGGTCTCCGGCATTACAAATGGGACCGCAGAAAAATCCCCAGGACCGGGCCTTGAGATGCAGACGAGTGGGACGACCGGGTCAGATTCCAGGCCGAGCCGAGGGGTGGAAGGCGGTCGCTTTTGGCTTCCAGACACACTCGAGACTTCCTGGACCGCACCAGATAAAAAGCTCCACTTCCTGGCTTGCTACTCGATCGTGCTTACCGGAAGGGTCAGCTCTGGCGAGACTACGCCCGGCGTAGTCGGAGCTGTTACACTCTCGGTGGCAAAGGAACTGTGGGATCTATGGTTTAAGGTTCCGCCCTCGCGGAGAGGGATAAGCAAGAGAGATTTGGTCGCTGATGTTGTCGGAATTGGCGCGGCAGTGTTGATAGCGGAATGGTTCAGAGGCTGAGGCCAAGTGACGGACCTCATGAAAAGCGCTGCTCTTTGCCCTTGTTGACCGTGCGAAACCCTATTGATATAATGGCGCCGCGAGTTGAAGCGAGGATGCTGACGGAATCACACGGGATAGGGCGTAGATACCCCAAGGACGTAGACACGCAATTCGGGCACGTAATAGGCATGTATGGAGCTCCCTGAAGGATGGAGTTACCTGAAAGGAGGACAAACAGATGCGCGCAGCCGCAGTATTCGTTGCTCTTGCCCTCATACTTGGTGTCCCGGGCCTTTCTGCGGCTCAGGAGTATTCGGGTTGGGAGGTTATGGGAGGAAACTGGGAGAAAAGCTACAGCGTGGGATTTCAGCTGGGCACTCCTCTCGTGGCAGGTGTGGACATTGGGAGGCAGTTCAATCAGCGCGTAAGTGTGGGCTTGGGTTTTGGCTTCGTGCCGGACCTCATTACTTTTGGGAGTCAGTTGAGAGTGAACATCTTAGAACCGGCAGCTGAGAAGGTGGTTCCCGTGGTTGGGCTTGGGGTCAATCAGTATTGGCTCGAGGATGGCAGGGAGACCACCGAACCCGTAGCGATGCACTTGTTCGCAGGGGCGGAGCGGCTGTTTGGCTCTGCGTTCAGTCTGGGCATACACCTTGGCTACATTCTGACTCTTACCGACAGCGACAATCCGCGCATCAAGGTCTGGGGAATAAGCGACGACATGTCTGACCTCTTCCTGTCCGTGGTGGGGCGATACCATTTCTGAACATCCCCCCTAGGCTGAAGGTCCGGACAGGCGCAGTTGGCACGTCATTTGTACTCAGTTTATCGGGCGGTTGAAGCCACGCCGACGTCATTTGAGTATTACGAAAGGAGGGAGCCATGAGCGGCTCTAAGACAATCATTATTCTGATAATCGTATTCGTGGTGGCTCTTTTTCTGGGATTTCTCATGGGCTCCAAACGCGTATCTGACGTCAGACGGGAGCTTACCGAGCTCAAGACCGAATGGGAATCACAGAGCGCAACACTGAAAACAGAACGGGCGAAGGCACTGGCCCAGAAAGAACTGGCCATGTGCAAATGGGAGCTCGTTCAGACACAGACGCATGCCTCGCAAAGGGATTTCGGTAAAGCGACAGAAGCCTTCAACGCCGCACGAGACGCGTTCACGCGAGCAACTATCGCAGCAGCGGATGAGGCAAAGGACTTTAATGAAGCGCTCTCTCCTCTTAAGGAGGGTTTCGAAGAAATCCAGGCGGGTCTTGACGGGAATGACGTGAAGATTACAGGAAGGTTGGCAGAGCTAATAAACCATATCGATTTGCTGCTCTCTCAGTGAAGTGCGGACTTTCTGTCCTCACTCTTGCAGAAGAATTGAGACTCGTGTCTCGCGAATTCGTCTTCAGGCAGCGTGTCTCGGAGGAAGAATAGCGTCTGGAGGGATTACAGGCCGATTGGGCCGCTGTGTGGTTCGGCCTTTCGTGTAGAAGAGCGGCCTGACTGTCTCATATGAATCCTTCAAGAAGGCTGCATTGCCCCTTGGTGCCGAGCACGATGAGCCAATCTCCGACCTGTATCTCGTAGTCGGCCGACGGATTGAACTCGAAGGTTCCGTCCCTGTACCTTACCGCAAGGACCATCGCGCCTGCCTTCTGTCTGATCTGTGAGTCCATCAGTGTTTTTCCAGCCACCGGAGAGTTCTTGCCCACTTTGAGTTCCTCTATGCAGAGCATCATTTCCCCGGGCCGCGTCATCGTGTCGAGAAACTCTATTGTGGCAGGCTTCAGCGACATGGCGGCCATTCTTCTTCCGCCTATAACGTATGGGGACACGACCCTGTTCGCTCCGGCTTTTCTCAACTTCGTCTCGGTTTCAGGTTCACTCGCCCTCGCCACAATGAAGAGCGAAGGGTTAAGCACCCTGGCAGTTAGAGTTATGAAAACATTTTCGGCATCTGAGTCCACTGCGGCAACGAGGGTTTTTGCCCTCTTGATTCCCGCAGCCTCGAGAATCTCATCATCGGCTGCCTCACCTGCTACGTGAGGAATCTTGCTAAGTTCCAGTTCCTCTATGAACTCGGGATTGTTGTCGATTACCGCAAAGGGGACCCCGTGTTCCTGAAACTCCTCAGCGACCTGATGCCCCACACGTCCAAAACCGCAGATTATGAAATGATCGCGCAGCTCGCTCAGGATCTTTTGCATTTTTCTCCTCCTTGCAGAACCTCCCACCCGTCGTTCTACCATGAAGTCCAGGAGTCTGCCCACGGCAAACCCTACTGTCCCGACTCCACCCACAATCAAGCCAATTGTGAGTATCCTTCCTCCGGTAGAGAGTTCTCTAACCTCTCCGTATCCAACGGTGCTGAGAGTGATGACCACCATGTACAGCGCTTCAAGAAGAGTGAAACCCTCGAGTAGCATGTAGCCAACTGAAGAGCCCACCAGAACGGCAGCAAGCACAAGCAGCGGTCTGAATACGGTTCTCAATGGCTCGGTGTACTTGAGGGGCGCGTCAGGAGTTACGGGGTATTTGCGTAGGGGGTGGTATCTGTACATGGTTTCATACGGAGTATGTGCTTACCGTTGGAGCGAATCTGAACTCTGATTACAGGGAGATGCCCGATTAGGTGCATGGTATAGTAGAATTCTAGATTTGAAAAGAGAAAAGAACTCTCTTAGCAGTACTGTCTAGGCGTGCCCGCCGGCTGGGGGAAGGCTCACCGTGACGCCCCGCGAGTCACTTCCCTTGGCCCCAGGCCGTATCCCGTGCGCTGCTGGGTGCGCTGTGAGCGCATTGCTGGAGTTGACTTCTGTGACTTCCCTGATGTAGTATGGGCTTCGTCTCGCAGGAACAGTCAGTCATCAGTTAACCTCTTACCAAGGTGAAGGTTATGAGCCAACGCGTGGGTGCCATCCGGAAGATGTTCCGGCACGCTGAGAGCTCTAGGAAGAAGCTCCTTCGGGCTGCAAAGAGTATCGATAAAGAAAGCTTCCTCAGCAGAAGAAAGGGGTTGAGTTCGATCCGTGACCTTCAGGTACACCTTATGGACACGGAGGACTACTGGGTCGGCTCGGTCATAATGGGCGAGAGACGCCGGAAGTTTTCGCCAGAGAAGTATGAGGACGCGGCCAGTTTGGAGCAGGACTGGAACAGCATTCGCCAGCGCACAAGAGACTTTCTGTCGGCCCTATCTGAGCAAGTGCTTTCGGATAAGCGGACGGTCGAGTGGGACCGCAAGTTGACGTTCGAAGTCGATGAGGTCCTCTGGCAACTGCTGACGCATGAGCTTCATCACAACGGGCAGATCTGTCTATTGATGAGGGAAACCGGACACCAAGCTCCCGAGTTAGACATACTCTAGAGAGAAGGAGGGATGTCCTTCCAGGGCGGATGCTGTTCTGCATTGCGCACGGAGACAGGGCTCGGTACAGACTGACGCGCGAATTTCTGCCGACTGGTCCTACGGAGCGACCTGTTTTTAAGCTCGAGAGATAAACGTAAGGCTTGGTAGAGGCATTTGCGTGCATGTTGTTGACTCATCGATAGGTAGATGCTATATTGTATTTCTGTTTTGCAGAGTGGGCGTGCTTCGTTAAATGGTGGTTCGGTAATCCCTTTTCTGTTTTTTCAGCCAAAGGAGTCCTTGCATGAAACTCGGAGATTTCTACAGCAAGTGTGTGGAGCATGGAATTCGTGCAGACAAGAGGGGGCGTGCTCACATCAATCGTCTTCTGAAGGAGGAAAAGAACAAGTACGACAAGCTCGAAGGTTTTGAGAAGGAATGTTATGACGTCGAGCGGCTTCGTAATCCCTTCACGGATTGCAGGATCCTCTACGGGGATCGTCGCACCGAGGTGAAGTGCATGATGGTAGGCATAGACGCCCATTCCGACGAACTGCTCTTGGCCAACGAACTCAGACAGAACGGGAAGCGTGTCGACCTCGTGCTGACCCATCATCCTGCCGGGCACGCCACAAAACGCCTTCCAGAGGTCATGGATATACAGACCGAACAGTGGATTACCTTCGGCGTACCACCGCATTTGGCAGAATCCATAATCGACGGAAGAAAGGAGTGGGCGATCCGGCAGTTTCTAGTGAGGAACTCTGATGCGCCCGTGGATATTGCGCGCGTTCTTGATATTCCGTTCATGGGTGTGCACACGCCTGCGGACAACTGGGTAGCGTCGTATATGCAGAAGAAAATTGACAGAGCTAGGCGGAGAACTGTGGGTGACGTTATCGATATAATCCTGAAGGAACCCGAGTATCAGCATCACGCCAAGCTCCAGGCGGGTCCTGCGCTTATCTGCGGAAAGAAGGAAAGCCGTTGCGGCAGGGTGTACGTCGACATGACGGGTGGGATAATGGCCGGGAAGAGCTACCTTCCAGAACTGTCACAGCGTGGGATCAGTACTCTCGTGGTCATGCACATACCTGACGATGCTGTTGACAAGGCGAAAGAGGAGAAAATGAACATCATCATTGCCGGACACATCGCAAGCGATACGTTGGGCATGAATCTCCTCCTCGATCAAGTTCTGCCAAGAAACATCGAAGTGATAGAAGTCTCAGGGTTCAGGAGATTCCATAGAAAGTCTGGTAAGTAGATAAAGAGCGGAGCACACGAATGGGTAACGGCGGACCCAAAGTCTTGAGGGTCGCCTTGGCTCAGGTCAATCTGTCTGTAGGCGATCTGGAGGGCAACAGGCAGAAGATAATTGAGTACATAAACCATTCCAGGGGTGCCCAGGCGGACCTTGTAGCTTTTCCCGAGCTCTCCATCACTGGTTATCCTCCCGAAGATCTTCTTCTGAAATCCGCTTTCATTCGAGGCACTCGAGAAGCGCTATCTGCTATTGTCGATGAGACAGAGGGCATCGTCGCGATCGTGGGGTTGCCACATTTCGAGGGCTCACTTTACAATGCGGCGGCCATATGTAGAGACGGCAAACTCATCTCAGTTTACAAGAAGATACTGTTGCCGAACTACGGCGTGTTCGACGAAAAACGCTACTTCACTCCTGGCGACGAGCCTTTTGTTTGTGACATGGGTGCTCTTAGGTTTGCAGTTAATATCTGTGAAGACATCTGGCAGCCGGATGTTTCGAGACTACAGGGGATTCAAGGAGGAGCGCACGTTATCGTCAACATATCTTCCTCTCCCTACTTTGCTCGCAAGGGAACTTTGCGTCAGGACATGCTTTCAGCGCGAGCTCGAGACAACAGCGCAGCCGTGTGCTACGTCAATCTCGTTGGGGGACAGGACGAGCTGGTCTTTGATGGTGAGAGTCTAGTCTTTTCTTCGGACGGGACACTCCTCGCGCGCGCGCCTCAATTCGACGAGACTCTGCTTCTGGCGGACATCGATATCGAGAGAATCATCGCTCAGCGAAAGCGCGGAGCTAAGCCTCCTCTTAAGAGAACCGCAATGGGCGGTGTACCCTTGGTGGACGTGGGGGAATGGACAGAGGTTCCTTCTAGAGGAACGCTTAAGCCGAGCAAGGCGGCAAGACTCGGCTCCGCCGAGGAGGTCTATAGGGCTCTTGTTCTAGGTACGCACGACTACGTCAGAAAGAACGGCTTCGAAAAGGTCGTCGTAGGATTAAGCGGCGGGATTGACTCGTCGCTTGTCACCGTAATAGCCGTGGATGCGCTCGGGGCGGAGAACGTGAAAGGCGTTTTTATGCCCTCTCGTTTCACTTCGCACCAGAGTCAAGAAGACGCGGTCCAGCTGGCCCGAGGATTGGGCATTGAGATCCTGACGATACCGATAGAGGGTATTTTGGGCATCTACCTGAAGGCACTGGAATCGGCCTTTCAGGGTAAAAAGCCGGACGTGACTGAAGAGAACATTCAGGCGAGGATAAGAGGCAACATACTCATGGCCCTTTCGAACAAGTTCGGCTGGCTGGTGCTGGCCACTGGAAACAAGAGCGAGATAGCAGTCGGGTATTCAACTCTGTACGGCGACACCGCCGGAGGGTTCGCTGTGATAAGAGATGTTCCCAAGATGCTCGTTTATGAGCTTGCGAGGTTTAGAAACTCCTCTCCCGGAGGAGCCGTGATTCCCCGGAGCGTGCTGACCAAGGCGCCCTCTGCGGAGCTTAAACCCGACCAGAGAGACTCGGACTCTCTTCCAGAATACGAGACTCTGGACCCGATTCTTGAGGCCTACATAGAAGAAGACAAAAGCAGAGAAGAGATCATCGACGAGGGTTTTAAGCCGCACGTCGTAGACAGGGTAATATCGATGGTGCACGGCAGCGAATATAAACGCAGACAGGCGCCTCCCGGGGTCAAGATCACGCCTAAGGCATTCGGTAAAGACAGGCGGATGCCCATTACCAATCTTTACAGGCCCGAAAAATAGAACTTTCAGTGAGTGGCTGCTTCAGAGGCAGAGGGATTCTTCGGAAGTTGGTTGGCTGGAGGAACTCATTCCTTGCGCTCAAGGCGATAGCGTCTCTTCGGAAGGATTCTCCTCTCCAGGGGACGGCGCCTCGCCGGGTGACTCGGATTCCTCAGGAGAGGGCGTCTCACCAGAAGGGGGCTCGTCGGAAATAACGGGTTCCAGTATCTTCACTTCCTTTATGCGTGATGTAAGGTCTGAAGTCAGGTGTTCCCAGATCTCTTGTTCGTTCCGGTCGTATCTGTCACGGAGCTCAGAAGGCAGAAATCTGGCAACTACGTATGAGACCTCCATCACAGCGGGGGCCAGAATTGACTCGGCTACGGGTTTTGTGGGCCGGTCGGAGCAGAGGATGAAGAGTCCGAAGAGTACGGCGACGATGATTATCGCCTTGACCAGTCCAAACACCCCTCCGGCGAGCCTGTCGAGCCAGCCCACGGAGACGGCAGAGATGGCGACTCGAGCAGCAAGGCCGATCAGCTTAAATAGCAGTAGCACAACCACCAGAATGAAAACGAAGGAAAGGATCATCAGGGCCACAGGATGTTGGATCCACTTGCTCAGGTAGCGGGCCAGGATGTCGTGGTACCTGAAGGCGATGATGATGCCGAATATGAGCCCAAACACCGAGAAGGCCTGTCGTACGAAGCCCTTGACGATACCCTGGATTATGCCGACCGCGCAAATGACTATTATGGTTATATCAAGCCAGTTCATGGCGAGAATATTGCCCAGTCATTGTAGGTGTGTCAAATGTTTTATTTTTTTCTTGACAACTGCACAAATGTGCAGTAAAGTTTTTATGAAATCTCAGACAGCGGAGAAAACTAAGCATATTGTGATATTTAAACGGGCTCATGACCAGACACGCGGCCATAGAAATCACTGAGTTAGAATGGGGTGGCGGTGATGTTCTGGGGTCGTATTGTGTGGCAACCGCCTAATTAATTGAAAGCAGAGGGGGTAGGGTATGAAAAAGAAATCGGCTCGAGCCCCAAGGAGAGTAAGCGAGGAACACGCAGGTATCGAGAGGCTCGGAATTAGAAAGAGACCCGGCGTCGGATTCGGGCTCGGGACGAGAGCCAGGGAGATTCTCGAGTTTATAGTGAGCTCGATTCTTGAAAAGGGCTTACCGCCGACCATTCGGGAGATAGGTAGAGAGTTCAAAATTTCCTCTACCAATGGCGTGAGATATTACCTGGGAATTCTTGAGAAGGCCGGATGCATCAAGCGAACGGGAAAAGTGTCGAGGGGGATAGAGGTGAGGAGGGAGTGGATCGATTCCGCCAAGAGGGAGTCCTGGAGATTTGCTCCAATTTGGGCCGGGTGCGAGGGGTGCAAGCTCAGGGCTATAGAGCTTATCGAAATTCCACTTGTCGGTAGAGTGGCTGCGGGTGCCCCCATTTTCGCCGAGGAAAACATAGAGGACATCATAACGCTGGACAACAGGCTCGCTAAACCTGGAAAGCTCTTCGCGCTCAGAGTGCATGGAAACAGCATGAGAGACGCAGGTCTTCTTGATGGAGACATAGCTGTCGTGAGGCAACAGTCACACGCGGACTCAGGTGATATCGTGGTGGCTCTTTTGGGGGAAGAGGCGACAGTGAAAAGATACGTTCTCAGCGAAGGCGAGATAGTGCTGAAGCCGGAAAATAAGGACTACGAGCCGATGATTGTGAAGAAAGGAACTCAATTCAGTGTGGTAGGTAGGGTAGTTGGATCCATAAGGAGGTATTGAGTTAATCAGTGCCATGATAGAAACAATAAACGAAGCCATAGAGGTTGTGTCTGTGTGTACAAACGGTAAGATGCATCCCCTTCGTTTCAGGTGGAAAGGCAAAGTAGTCAAGGTCAAGAGAATCACTGGCGGATGGGTAAAAAACGAGGGAGAGGCGAGGGTCTATTACTATTCGGTTCTGGGAGAGAATTCCGATTACTTTGAGATTTGCTACGATTCTCGCACGCTACGTTGGACTCTATGCAGAGTATGTTTAGAGGGGTGATTCATAGAGGCGCACAGCGTTGAGCACTGCACAAAGCCGGTATCGAGCTTCGGGCTGGCAAGCATGGTCTGCATGACACGTAAACACGGGGTAAGGTTCAGTTGCAAACGATAGTTCACATAGACATGGATGCATTCTTCGCATCTGTTGAACAGGTATTCAATCCGAAATACAGGGGGAAACCCCTTATTGTGTGCGGCGACCCCGGCAGGAGAGGAGTCGTATCAACGGCTTCTTACGAGGCACGTAAATACGGAGTAAAGCCCGGAATGCCGCTTCAAGAAGCGCGCTATCGATGCCCTCACGGGATCTATGTAGAAGGTGGACCCGGAAAATACATACATGTTTCGCTGCGGCTTCTCGAGATTTATAAAGAGTTCACGCCAATAGTCGAACCCTCAAGTATTGATGAGGCTTTTTTGGATCTCACCGGGACCGTTTATGAAGGAGAAGCAGCAAGAAAGGGTGCCATCTTGATAAAGAAGAAGATCCGCGAAGAATTCGATCTCACGGCTTCAATAGGGATAGCTCCCAATAAGTTTATGGCCAAGATGGCATCAGGATTGGAGAAGCCCGACGGTCTTGTTCAGATTAGCAGCGAGGATTACAGAAAAATATTCTGGAAAAGAAAGGTGGAAGAATTGTGGGGCGTGGGAACCAAGACTGCGGCAGCACTGAAAAGGTTGGGGGTGGATACCATCGGTGATCTGGCCAGATTTCCCGCTAATATTTTGAAGGCGGAGTTTGGAATCAACGGAGAGAAGCTCGTAGATATGGCGAAAGGGGAGGATGATTCTCCGGTTATTCCTTACTATGAGGGAGTCCCAGTAAAATCAATGGGCCACGAATATACCTTGCGTGAGGACACGGACAGTTTTGAGAAACTGGAAAGAACGCTTCTTCGCCTTTCGGACCAGGTGGGAAGGCGTCTCAGGCACGAGGGTTATCTTGGTGATACAGTAACGCTAAAATTAAGAAACGGTAAGTTCGTGACCATAACAAGACAGAGAAAATTAGGAAGTTACACAGATGAGGACAGAACAATATTCGAAACAGCTAGGAGGTTATTGAGGGAACACTGGAAAGGAGAAAAAATCAGGTTGATAGGAGTGAACGTTTCTGGTCTTGCGAAGAAAGGTTTGAGCATACCCGAATCTCTTTTCAAAAATGACGAGAAGCAACGGAGAAAACTTCAGGTAATTGACGATCTCAGGGACAAGTTCGGGGAGGATGTGATAGTAAGAGCGGGCACCATGAGGTAACCTTGCTGGTGAGGGAAAAGGGGTCCGGAAAAGGAAGTCCGGAGGTGGCATGTGAGGCCCCCCGAGGCGGTCTCCGGTGTGTTCAGCGGCGCGGAACCACCTTTTGAGTAGAGGAGACTTACCCGTAAGGCCACAGATTTTTTGTGAACACGAACCCGTGTAAGAGGAAAGGCTCGTGATAAGAATAGGCACAAGCGGATATAGCTTCGATGACTGGATCGGCAACTTCTATCCACCCGGTATTCGCAAGGGAGACATGCTCTCTCACTACGCCAAGCACTTCAAAGTGGTGGAGGTGAACTCCAGCTACTACAGAATTCCCCATCCGGCGGTGTTCTACCAGATGGAGAAAAAGACCGGCCCCGATTTTGAGTTCTTTGTAAAGGCCAATAAAGCCATGACACATGAGGGAAGTACGACTCCGGCTCTGTACGAGAAATTCATGGATTCCTGCCGTCCACTCATAGAAGCGGGCAAGTTTCGAGGAATCCTGGCGCAGTTCGCTTGGGGCTTCAAGCACAGCGCAAAGAATCTGGAGCATCTTAGAAAAATGAGAGATAACTTCAAAGATACTCCTTTGGTCGTGGAATTCAGAAATGACTCCTGGATGAAAGATGAGGTCTTTTCTTTCCTTGAGCAAGAGCGCATATCCTTCTGTGCCGTCGATGAGCCGAACTTGAGAGGGCTCATGCCGCCCGTAGTGAAGTTCACCGCCGAGCCGGGGTACGTGAGATTTCACGGGAGAAACGCAAAGAACTGGTGGGGACGTTCAGGTGGGGATCGCTACGACTATGACTATAACGAGAAAGAGCTTGAGGAATGGTTGGGCAAGATCGGTGAATTGGCGGAAAAGGCCAGAAAGACGTACCTGTTCTTCAACAATTGCCACGCGGGACAGGCAGCACGAAGTGCAAAACTGATGGAGCGTCTTCTGTCTCTGGAGAGTTAGAAGGTCCTTGGCAGTGGGCTTGTGGAAATGGCACGAACCTCGACCGCATCTCTTACAGCCACGCTCGACAGTATTCTCTCCTCGCCCGATTTCAGGGGTAGAGTTAAATACGTCAAAAGACTCAAACCTCGAAAGGCGACCTACGGTGAGCTTTCTCCGCCTCTAGTGCCGAGTCTTTCGAACGCGATGGCAAAGCTTGGCATCGGACCGCTGTATTCGCATCAGGTCAGAGCTGTCGAGCTTGCCAGAACGGGCAAGAGCTTCGTGGTGGTCACAGGAACGGCGAGCGGAAAGACGCTTTGCTACAACATCCCGGTTCTCGAATCCCTTCTGACCAGAGAACGCACTAACGCGTTCTATGTTTTTCCTACCAAGGCACTGGCTCAAGACCAGCTTAAAGCTCTCGGCCGCATCGCGAACGAGGAGGAGAGCATAGCGAGGAAGCTCCGTCCGGGCACGTATGATGGCGACACCGCCCAGCAAACAAGAAGGAAACTGCGTGAAACGGCCAACGTAATTCTCACCAATCCGGACATGCTTCACCAGGGAATTCTCCCCTACCATACTCGTTGGAGCAGATTCTTTTCGGACTTGGATTACGTAGTAATCGACGAACTGCACGCGTACAGGGGGATTTTTGGCTCGAACGTGGCTAATGTGATTCGAAGGTTGCGCAGGATCTGTTCCCATTATGGGTCAAACCCTCAATTCATTCTCTGCTCGGCCACGATTAGAAACCCCCGGGAGTTGGCACAAGAACTCACCGGCGTAGACGTTGAACTTATTTCTCAAGACGGCTCACCGCGCGGCCCCAAGCTCTTCGTGTTCTGGAATCCTCCGTTTCTTGACGACGCAAGAATGGAGAGAAGAAGCTCGAACGTTGAGGCGAAAGAGCTTCTCGTTGAACTTATCACGAAAGGAACTCAAACCATTGCGTTCACCAAGGCCAGGGTCGTTGCTGAGCTGATATACAGATACGCCTCGGACGATCTTGCCACTCGCCGTGCTGGACTGAAGGATTCGATAAGGCCTTACAGAGCCGGCTACCTTCCGGAGGAACGAAGAGAGATAGAGAGACAACTTTTCTCTGGAGAGTTGATGGGAGTGGTGAGCACAAACGCGCTGGAGCTGGGGATTGACGTCGGCGGTCTGGACGCGTCTATAACCGTTGGCTTCCCCGGCACGATTGCCAGTACCTGGCAGCAGGCAGGAAGAGCAGGTCGGGGAACTCGGGAAGCTCTCAGCGTACTCGTCGCGTACAACGACGCGATTGATCAGTACTTGATGAGACATCCGGAGTATTTCTTCCGACAGTCACCCGAAAACGCCGTGATTGCGCCGGACAATCCTTACATCCTTGCTGGGCACCTCTGCGCCGCAGCTTTCGAGCTTCCCATTACGGAGCAAGACGTGGAATTGTTTGGCTCACTGACAGAGAAGATCACGAATCTTTTGGAGGAGGCCGAGCACGTAAAAGGTATAGATGAAAAGTGGTACTGGTCACGCACCGATTTTCCCGCGGCTTCCGTCAATCTGAGGACGATCTCTGACGACACTTATACTATTGTGGACGTTAAGCGAGAGAATGCTGTGATAGGAACTGTGGATGCGATAAGTGCACCAGAGCTCGTTTATCCGGAGGCCATTTATCTTCACGAAGGAGAGACGTACTTCACCCGAGAGCTCGACATGGAGCAAAAGATAGCCTACGTGGAGAAGTCTGAGGTGGACTACTATACCCAGCCCGTCCTTGATACGAGTCTGAGAGTTCTGAGGCAGCAAAAGGAAAAGGAGTGGGCGGGACAGAAGGTGGTATTGGGGGAGGCAGACGTAACATGGGCAACGACCGCGTTCAAGAAGATAAGGTTTTACACGCTGGAGAGTATCGGATACAAGACGCTCGATCTTCCTCCCCAGCATCTGGAGACTTGCAGCATGTGGCTCGTTCCTTCGGCATCGTTACTCAAGAGCGTAAGAGCTGGCGGAGAGAATCCGATTGAAGGTCTTGCTGGGATACGAAATATGATGATAAATGTCGTCCCACTTTTTGCTATGTGCGACAAGCAGGACATCGGTGGAATCATAGATAGCAGTAACACCGGGACTCCTGCGATTTTCATCTACGACAGGTTCCGTGGTGGCCTTGGATTTGCGGAGAAGACATACCAGCTGATTGGTGAGGTCCTTGCAGCCTGTCTTTCTCTTGTCAAGGAGTGCGAATGTCAGGAGGGATGTCCTTCGTGCGTTGGACTGCCGATTCTTAGGCCGGCGCAGCATCAGGATCCGGACGTATATCACGGCTGGCCCATCCCCAACAAGAGAACCGCATTGGAAATGCTGTCAGCTCTCCTTGTAGAGGCAAGTGTGTCAGAGAGCACAGAGGTCCGTCAATCACTGTGAAGAGATGAAACTGAGCAGAAAGACGAAAGAGGCCCTTTCCAACCTCATAGGGGCCTCACGTGCGTTGCAGCAAGAGGAGGGAATATCTGCCGAGGCTGTATCTGTTGACGAATTCCTTCCGGGTGGGGTCCTAAAGGGGAAAAGTGGTCAGATCTACGTTCATGAGAAGTTAAGGTCGGACGTGGAAAAGAACACAAGGCGTGTTGTTTCTCTCTACAGGCAGGCAGAGCTCAATGCTTTCTCTGTCGAGCTCGAGGGCAGGGCAAGAGAACTTGAAATCCTTGCAAGAACGGGATTCTCCAAGGCAGTATTTCTAGACATAGAGAGCACGGGTCTTTTCAACTGTCCCACGTTTCTCATTGGGACCATGTTTCTTTCGGGCGATGATTTCGTAATCAGGCAACTGTTTGCTCGCGATTACTCTGAAGAGAAATGTCTCATAGAACTGCTGTCAGACTTGCTCTCTGGGTTCAGTACCATCGTCACGTTCAACGGAAAATCTTACGACCTTCCTTTCATCGCAGACCGAGCGATCTATCATGGCACGCGATTCATCAATCGTATGTTTCACTTCGACCTTCTTCATCATTCGAGAAGACACTGGAGGGGAGTGTTGCCGAACTGTAAGCTGCAAACACTTGAGCTTCATGTGTGCCGAAGAAGAAGGGTAGGAGACATCCCTGGTTCAGAGATTCCTCATGTCTATCACTCTTTCGTTCGCACGGGAGATCCGTACCCCATGATTCCGGTCTTTCATCATAATATGCTTGACCTCATCACAATGAGCGAGCTTCTGATAGAGCTAATGCGGAGGGAAGGACTGATCAAAATGCGGTCAAGAGCCGTCGAGGGTTAAGGAAAGCAGAAGCAGGCACAAAGGGATGAGAAAAGATCGGCAAAAGGACAGGAAGGGAAGTCGAAGAGGAAGGCTTGTCAATCAGCTGGGAGAGACGCAGCTTGTTGAAACGATCCTCTCGAGATTCTGCGGCGAGGGTACGAGGAGGGTCCTTGTGGGGCCCGGTGATGATGCCGCAGTAGTGAAGCTTGATCGCGGGAGCCCACTGATCTTGACCACGGACGTTCTCGTCGAGGGCACGCACTTCTCTCTCGATTTCTCGTATCCGGAGGCAATCGGATTCAAAGCCGTCACGGCGAATTTGAGTGACGTGGCTGCGATGGGGGGGCAGCCCTTCGGTATCGTAGTGTCGCTGGGGATTCCTCGCACAATCCCGGTGCGAGCCGTCAACAGGATCTACGCGGGAATATCCAGAGCCCTTTCACTGTTTGGGGGGGAGCTTCTCGGCGGCGACACCGTTCGTTCGAGAGCCGTGACCGTTTGTGTCTCGGCTGTGGGAGAGCTCGTAGGTAAGACACCGTTCCTTCGCTCTGGTGCAAGACCGGGAGACGCCATCTGCGTCACGGGTACTCTCGGTGGCTCAGAGATGGGACTCAAGCTGCTTAAGAAATATTTCAAAGGGAAGCCCAGGAGTAGAGACTCCTCACTGACGTCATGGTCGGATAGAACAGCTGGTTACTTCAGAGAGAAACTCCCCGCGTCTGTGCGAAAGAATGGCCACGCTTGTATCTCGAGGCACCTGCTGCCGAGACCACGAGTCACGGAGGCGGGCGTTCTCTCATCGTATGACCTCTCAGCTGCGATAGACATCAGTGACGGGTTGCTTATTGATGTGGCACGCATCGCGAAGGCGAGCGATGTGGGTGTGTTGCTCCGTGAGGAGCAGGTTCCTGTTTCTCGAGACTGCGAGGCCGTGGCCCGAAGCCTTGGCGTGTCGGCTTACGACGTGGCACTTTCCAGCGGAGAGGAATACGAGATACTCTTCGCAGTTGCGCCGGCGAAGGTTAGGCAGATTACCCGAACTCTAGCCAACAGATGCGGGACGGGCGTTACTGTCTTGGGAGAGGTGGTCGAGAAACGCAGGGGGGCGTTTGTGGCCGGCAGGCGAGGCAGGAGAAAGCGCCTCTTGGAAAGGGGATTCGAGCACTTTTAGCAACTTTGCATCTGCGCACCCGCAGAGCTCTCCGCCACGCTCTTCCGCACCCCTGGGCGCTAACCATAATTGCTTGTAAATAAACAAAATAGATTGTCTTGCCCGTGTGTTTTTTCTTGATTGGTGTGCTGTTCACGAGTGCCTTCTCGACGCCGTGCTGGGAAGACGTTGTTCCACAAAATATTGTAGGGCTCGAATTTCAAGTCACTTCTGTTGTTGAGGGCCCGGATGAAGTGGGTATCTACACTTACACCTACACGCTCTACCGCATTGACCAAGGACTTGCACGCTACAGAGACGTGAGCCATGTATCCTTTTGGTTTCCGTGCAAGCTCGGGGCCGAGAAGGGAGTGATAAACGGACAGTTTGGAATCCAGATGGTCTGTACGGGCGGAGGCTGTCCCGTTCTGGAGATGGGTGGTACTGGCGGCATGACTGAGCCCGTGCTTGACAGTGCTTGTCGGTTCTTTTGGGGTTTTAAGTTTGATGAGTGCAGTGAGACGGACGGCCGTTTCTTGTTGCCGAATGTGGACGAAGTTTCCTATCCTGCAGACCCTGCGGATCCGCACTGTAAGATAGCACTGCGAAGTTCTGCCGGGCCCGAATAGGGCAAGTGGCTCATCAAGGGCGGGGACGGAAAGAGTGGACTCTACGATGCCAGGGACATCGAGGTACCGACTTGTGTGCCGGCCGTTCCCGTTGACGATATGACTTGGGGAGCAATAAAAGTCCTTTTTCGTTAGTTCCAGCAATAAGAACTAACCTGATAAGGGATCTCTTGCGACACAGGAAGCTCTTGGCACCAGAACATCCGTCTTTCCCACACCGTCCGCTCGTTCTCGTCTCTCCGTGGTAATAAACTTCTATTTCGGTCCGTTGCTCCCTTCTTTGCTCTCCCCGCACCGACTTCCCATTCCACCGTTCACCCCAATTACGCTATTCTTCAGCACAGACGTTCTTAGGCACTTCTGGACGTCAGGCTCCGCTTTCTAGTTCGATGATGGGCCCCAAAGCTACGCTACGCTCTCAATTTCAACGCTAACTCCTCAATCCACGCTCCGCTCTACAGTTGGATGATGATTCCTCTTGCCAGAGGTTTCTGCGCTAGTGTGAACGCTGCCCCAAAGAATTTGACAGCAATACAGCCCGGAATTAGTATTGCTGTGAACTTTTTGTGCCTACTTTGCAGGGAGGAGAACATGGCAAGAGACCAGGAAGTGAAGGCGCTGTCTGACGAGTACTTCGATTTCTTCGTAGAGACCTACCCGGAAATCGCCACGTCTATCGGCGTGCACACCTACGATGGCAAGCTGAGTTCCTATGAGCGATCATCTGTGGATAGCCGTCTGCGCAGGCTTCGAGAGTTCAAGAAGCGCTCAGAGGAGTGTCTTGTTCAGGGCGGACTTTCTGTTTCTGCTTCGATAGATGCAAGGCTTATCGCCAGTAACTGCGAGGTGCAGATACTTGATATTGAGAAGCTGCTTAAGCCGTGGGCGGATCCGATTCTGTACATCGACATGGGTCTTTACGGCTTATTCCTTCTGGCTACGAGGGACGTCCTTCCTCTTGAGAAACGTGCGCATTATTTCGCGTCAAGACTGAAGGAGTTTGCTCGAGTGCTCACCGAGGCGAGAGTGAATCTCGAGAATCCCCCGGCAGTGTTCACGTCGACGGCCTTGGGAATGTTGAAAGGTGCCGGCGAGTTTGTAGACGAGACAGTGAGTTATTTTGCCTCGAAGGTGCCGCGGGCGAAAGCCGAGCTGGAAGCGAACGCGGGTGTCTGCATGAAGGCGATCAAAGAGAGCGAGGAGTATATAGAGAACGAACTGCTACCGCGTTCCAGAGGTGATTTCGCCATCGGGCGAGAAGTGTTTGACACGAAGCTCAGGGTCGAGCACATGTTGGATACCGACACGAAGGCTCTTGAGAAGATGGGGCGTGAGTTACTGGGCGAAACCAAAACGAAAATAGAGCTCTTGAGTGGCAGGCTGTATCCAAAAGAGAACTGGAAAGACGTGATTGAGAGAATCAAGGAGAACCACCCGGGCCGTGCAGAGCTCAGGAAAGCGTATGAAGAGCACATGAAGAAGGCGAAGAACTTTGTCCTGGAGAAAAAGCTTGTACCTATCCCTCCGGGTGAAGAACTCAGAGTTATTGATACGCCGGTCTTCTACAGACCCATCCTTCCCTACGCAGCATATTTGAACCCGGGACCGTTTGATGAAAAGCAGGAAGGTCTTTTCTTCGTGACTCCTGTGGACACGAGTGCACCAGAAGAGATTCAGAACGACCAGTTGAAGGGACACAGTTATGCGGGAATGGTACTGTGTGCCCTACACGAGGCGTATCCCGGGCATCATCTGCAGCTCATACATTCGAACCGAGTACAGTCTCGCCTGCGCCACTTGTGTCAAAGTACTGTCTTTGCCGAAGGCTGGGCGCTCTACTGTGAGCAGCTGATGAAAGAGCAGGGGTTTTACACCAGCGGAGACATAGAACTGTTTCAGCTGAAGGATGTGCTCTGGAGAGCCGCCCGGGTCGTGGTGGATGTCGGCTTGCACAGTGGAACCATGACCTTTGAAGAAGCCATCGAATTCCTGGTATCGGAGGCACTGATAGAGAGAGCCAATGCAGTTGCGGAAGTCAGGAGATACACCAATACCCCGTCTCAACCTTCAAGCTATGCTATCGGAAAAGAACTGGTTCTTGCGCTTCGCGAAGAGGAACAGCGCAGGCTGGGCCCCGCATTCGAGCTTCGCAGCTTTCATGAAAGACTTCTGAGTTCCGGCACGATACCGTTCAGGCTGGTTAGGGAGGAATTCGAAGCGCGAGAGTAGGCGAACACGAACCGCAAAAACTCACTCTGTTCTGGCACTCCTAACCGCGCTGGGTGAGAACCGGGCCCGGCTTGGATTGCTCGGTTGTCTTTCTCACAAGCAGCGTACTCAGTTCACTCCTCAAGGTACCTTTGTCCAATTTCCTCTTGAGGACGCCGAGGGAAGCTATGGAGATGGCCCCGGTTTGCTCCGAGACTACGATGACAACCGAGTCGGTCTCTTCGCTGAGTCCGACCGCAGCCAGATGTCTTGTTCCGAGATCCTGAGGAAGGTGAGGATTCTGACTCAGCGGCAATATGCATCCCGCTGCCACCGCCTCGTTGCCTCTTATTATTACGGCGCCGTCGTGAAGCGGAGAGTAAGGTGTGAAAAGAGTGACCAGGAGTTCAGACGTAACCTTAGCATTAAGAGGCGTACCGGTCTCTTCATAGTGGCGTAATCCTATCTCTCTTTCGATAGCTATTAAGCATCCCGTTCTTGCCTCCGACATCATCTCGATTGCCTTGAGAATCTCTCCAAGCACTCCAAAATCTTCCACCCTTATGAAGGGGCCAAACAGCCTGTTTTGACCTATGAGCGCAAGAGCTCTTCTAAGCTCCGGCTGGAAGATAATGACGAATGCGACCACCCAGACGGTCTTTAGACTCGTCATGATCCAATTCAGCGCATCTAGCCGGAACCACTGAGCAACCAGAGAGGCCACAACCAGGAGTAACAGACCGGCAAACATCTGCGCTGCCCTCGTTCCCTTCACGAACAAGAATAGCTTGTAGAAGAGAAAGGCGACAATGCCGACGTCTATGACGTCGAGATACCAGTGCTCGCTCAGAAGCCCCATGATGTCGGTCGAACCTGTCATTACTCGTCCTGTTCCCTGACTTTTGCTAACTTCTCATAATGGCATCTACGATAACGGCGGCTTCCTTTGCCTGTTTAACGTCGTGGACCCTGACCACCGACGCCCCCGAGAAAATAGAGACGGCAACAGCTGCCAAGGTTCCCGACGTCCTCTCTTCCACCGGCAGATTGAGAAGATTGCCGATGAAGGATTTCCTCGAGGGCCCCACCATTATGGGGCGTTTCAGAGCTTTAAGCTCTGTGAGATTCTTGAGAATAGCAAGATTGTGCTCCAGTTTCTTTCCAAAACCGATACCGGGATCCAACATTATGGATTCAAAACAGACCCCGCTCTTGCAGGCCTTGTCGACTGCCTCGTTTAGAAAAGACGTGATCTCGGCGAATAAGTCATCGTATTCAGGATTTTCCTGCATCGTGCGCGGAGTGCCCTTCATGTGCATCAGCACAAGACCCGCCTCATATTCAGCAGCCACATTTGCAAGGTCAGGATCAAAGCGCAGCGCGCTTACGTCATTAATCATGTGTGCGCCAGCGTCAAGAGCTGCCCTGGCGACGGAAGCCTTGGATGTATCAACTGATATAATTACATCAGAGCGCTTTGACAACATAGATATTACCGGTATCACCCTTGCCTTTTCCTCGGTTGCGCCGACCGGGGCAGCGTAAGGCCGAGTACTTTCTCCTCCGACGTCAATGAGATCGGCTCCCTCCTCGACCATCCGTTCGGCGTGCTTCAGCGCGGTATCTCGCTCAACGAATTTGCCACCGTCAGAGAATGAATCAGGTGTCACGTTGAGTATTCCTGCTATGTACGTTCTTTCGGACAGATCGAGGTCAGCTCCTCTGATGTGGAGCAGCTGCTCTCGTTCGCCGGAAGTATCGCTACGGAGCAAGTCACTCTGGATCTGGCTGTCGCTCTGCATGCTGCGTACTCCAGCTGCGGAACGCTGCCCACCTGAGACCAACGACCTATCCTCACAGTCGACCGCAGCCACGCCTTTACAAGGACGTTAGCTTCTTAGTATCGATAATATCTCGGCCTTCATGGCTTCCTTAGCCATCACTCCTCTCATAGCATATGAGACGGTCACTGTTCCAGACCTATCTGTCCCATTCATGACCATGCACAGATGCTGGGCTTCAACGGCAACGAGGAGTCCTTTCGGCTTGAGGGCTTTCATGAGGGCATCGGCGATCTCGTTGGTTAGGCGTTCCTGAAGCTGAGGTTTCTGAGACAGAATCTCCACGATCTTGGTGAGACTACTCAGCCCGGCGATACGATTGTTATCCGGTAGGTAGGCTAATTGAATCTTTCCGAAAAAGGGGAGGAGATGATGTTCACACATCGAGTGGAAGAGAATATCTCTCACCAGGATCATACCGTCCTGGTTTTCGACCGTATAAAGCTTCAAATTCCTTGTGGGGTCCTGCCCAATACCGCTGAATACTCTTTGATAAAGCTCAGCAACTCGGCGAGGCGTGTTCTTGATTCCCTCTCTTCGAGGATTCTCGCCTATCGCCTCTAATATGGAGCGTACGGCCCTCTCTATCTTTGCCAGATCAATTGCTCGCTGCTTCTTGGCCTTGGGCACCTCCCTCACTGGTCCCGATCCTTTCCGTTTGAGTGTCCGCCTTCTTTTCCTGTGCAGCCGGTTCTGCCTTCGCCCGAGGTTTGACTAAGGGCTCGAGCTTCTCTCCTTTGAGTATCTTGTCTATTTCTTCACCGTCCAGAATCTCTCTCTCAAGAAGTGCGTTCGCCAGCTCGTGCAGCTTGTCGAGATTTTCCTCGAGTAGCTTTCGCGCGCTTGCCTGGGCGCCTTCGACGATGGCCTTTATCTCCGCGTCGATGGCCACTGCCGTCTTCTCGCTGTAGTCCTTGTGCTGAGCGATCTCGCGACCCAGGAAGACTAGCTCCTCCTTCTTTCCAAAGCTTATCGGCCCGAGTTTCTCGCTCATTCCCCATTCGCATACCATCTTCCGCGCTATCTCGGTCACGGTGTTTATGTCATTTGCTGCTCCGTTGGTCATCTGATCCAGAACGAGTTCCTCCGCGGCTCTCCCCCCCATCAGCGTTGTGAGGGTCATCATGAGATAGTCGCGCGTTCTGGTATACCTCTCGTCTAAGGGCAGCAGGTGGGTGAGTCCGAGCGCCCTACCCCGGGGAATGATGGTGACCTTGTGGATAGGATCAGAACCCGGCTGGAGCCACGCAACTAGAGCGTGTCCGGCTTCGTGGTAGGAAGTAGTCCGTTTCTCTTCCTCGTTTATGATGAGACTTCTTCTTTCAGTCCCCATCATGACCTTGTCCTTTGCCTCCTCGAAGTCCTCCATAACCACTTTCTTTCTGTTCCTTCTCGCCGCAAGGAGGGCGGCCTCATTGACCATATTGGCAAGGTCTGCACCTGCAAGTCCCGGCGTTGCCCTGGCCAGCACCTTGAGATCCACGTCGTCGGCCAGAGGAATAGCCCTGGTGTGGACGCCGAGTATACCTTCTCGACCGCGGACGTCCGGACGGTCAACGACGATTTGCCTGTCGAAACGACCGGGTCTCAGCAGTGCAGGGTCGAGTACGTCCGGCCGGTTGGTGGCGGCAAGGAGAATGACCCCCTCGTTTGCATCGAAACCATCCATCTCTACTAGAAGCTGATTGAGTGTCTGTTCCCTCTCGTCGTGTCCACCGCCCAGTCCCGCGCCCCGTTGCCTTCCGACAGCATCCATCTCGTCGATAAATATGATGCACGGAGCGTTCTTTTTTCCCTGATCAAAGAGATCTCTGACTCGCGAGGCTCCCACGCCGACGAACATCTCCACGAAATCCGAGCCACTCATGCTATAAAACGGAACCCCCGCCTCCCCTGCGACCGCCCGGGCCAGAAGTGTCTTGCCTGTCCCCGGCGGGCCGAGGAGAAGAGCTCCCTTAGGAATCTTGCCACCCAGACGTTGGAATTTCTTTGGGTCCTTCAGGAACTCTATTATCTCCTCTAGTTCTTGCTTGGCTTCGTCGGCTCCTGCTACGTCTCTAAACGTAACCTTAGGCCGGTCTTCTAGAATCACTTTTGCCTTACTTCGTCCGAACTTGAGGGCGGCGCTGCCGCCGGCCTGCATCTGGCGTATGATGAAAAGCCAGAAAGCAACTATGAGGACGATGGGAAGCCACGAAATGAGCATGCCCACCCAATTCATGCCTTCTGGTTCAGAAGTGATTTCGGCATCCGGGTTCTTCTTCCAGATCTTCTCAGAGAGTTCGGGATCTTCAGCCGGGAGCCAGAGCTTGAAGCTCTTGAAGGTGGCTTTCTTTCCGCGATAGTCAGTGGAGGCCTCGGTCTTGAGCTCCCCCTTCACTTCTCTCCCGGAAATAGCCACCGCCGCGACGTTTGCAGCGCGGATCTCCTTGAAGAATTTGGAATACGAGATCTCGACTTCTTTAGGTTTCGGGGAGAAGTAGAATTCGAAGAGCAATACAGTCAGGAGCACCAGCATTATCCAGAAAGCCAGGGTCCTGAAGGGTCTCAGGGGTGAGATGGGCAGCCCCTTGCGGGGCACGCTCTTCTTGCCTCGAGGCGGAAGGGGCTGGCCTCGATTGGAATCTCTCTTTTCTCCGGGTTCCCGGTCGGGGGGCGTTCTCTGAATCGTTCTCACAGTCAACTCACTCCATGCTAATCGAAATCATGCGTGTCGAACGGATTACCTTATCAAGAGTGGCTTCTCCAAAGTGCTTAGCTCACTTCGCTGCAACTGGCTGTTTTGGCACGGCTTTCTCGTTCCGCGGCGACACATTCACTATTTTGCTTTGCGGTGGGCGCGCGCACCGGCCACTCAGCTCTCTTTCTGACGGAGCCCCTCTGGCTGGGTCACCGCTCTTAGTTCGAGAATTACACGCGTTCTTTCTGTTACAGGTGCCGCCTGCCCTCTCCTTGTGCCTACAAGCCAGAGTATCTGGCTGCGATCGCAGAAGGCAGCCAATCTTCGCCGCTCGTTGCGCGGCACCTTCATGTCTACGAGAAGATCCTGGACTTTCTTGCTGCCCCGCATGCCGAAAGGGGCAATCCTGTCTCCGGGGTTTAGATTCCTCAGTGCAAAAGGTGGTTCCAGCTTCTCGAAGTCAAACAAAGCCCGATCTGACTCCCTCTTAGTAAAATCGTCACTGTGCTGCTCTTTCGTGAACAGTTTGCTGTCGACGCCCAGCGAGATTTCAGGTACCCAGACAGCGCTACCAGGTTCAAACTGCACAATGAATTCTGGTGTCACGGTTTGCGCTGCGGGCGGTTTTCCGTAACCGATCAGAACACTCTTGCCATCCAACCACGCACTCATGCCAGAGGGAACATCAACGGAGTTGCCTGGTTGCCCTGAAGAAGCCAGTTTGAGCAGCGATGCAACATGACAGAAGTCTAGGTTCCTGAGGCTTCCGCAGAGTCTCCGATATGCCTCCCTGAAAATGTAGCCCTGGACACACTTATGATATGTCAGGAAGGTCGGCAGTTCAAGCTCAATGTTCTCTTGGGCTTCCCTGATAACGCATCCCTCATATGCCTTGGCAGCCACGGTGCTGAGATAGTCCTCCACGTCGCTGAGGACAGCGGCATGAGAGCACAGAACATCAACTATGCGCGCATTGTAGTCTTTTCTCAAGATCTCCAATAGCTCGTGGCGAATTCTGTTGCGTAGAAAAGCCGTGTCAAGATTCGAGAGATCCTCTCTGTACGCTATTTTCCTCGAATCGAGAAACTCAAGAACTTCAGAACGCCCGGCCGTGAGAAGGGGTCTTACGAAGAGGCCTCCGGACATCGGGTTCATTGCGGCCAGGCCGCGAACGCCCGCCCCTCTTATTAGTCTCATCAACACGGTTTCCGCCTGGTCGTTTCTTGTGTGACCCAGCGCGACTTTGTTGTGTTCGCCCGCCGCAGCAGTCTTTCGCAGGAACTCGTACCGGAGCTCTCGTGCGGCTTCCTCGATAGAAAGCTTGGCACTTTCCGCAAACGCGGGAACGTCAGACGTATCGACGCAACACGAAAGCCCGAGGTTCTCGCACAGTCCTTTCACGTATTCACAGTCCTCTTGTGCAGATGAGTCTCGCAGACCGTGGTTGAGATGTGCCACTGCCAGCGTGAAATCCATCTCGCCGTTAAGTTCGAACAGCACGTGTAGCAAAGCCACAGAGTCTGCTCCCCCCGAGACCCCTACCAGGACGGAATCCCCTGGGGCGAGAAGTCCCTTACTCTTGATGAATTCTCTAACTTTCTTAACAAGCATGGCC
>Ga0209636_10000049_pt1 | contig 87173 bp, 98 predicted proteins | sample DeeMarSWOR152_54_FD_187464 | JGI IMG/M metagenome (GOLD analysis project Ga0209636, IMG submission 187464) | Marine sediment microbial communities from White Oak River estuary, North Carolina - WOR-1-52-54 (SPAdes) (version 2) | ecosystem: Environmental > Aquatic > Marine > Intertidal zone >...
CGAGATTTCGGATTTGCGAATTAGGTTTTGACATTGTCCTTGCCTCAAACCTCCAACCTCTGCCGTCCAACAACCATGGGGGTTGACGAAATCCCTTTTTACGGGGTAATGTACCGTAAACTCACGGGGGGAAGATGGGAAATGGATGCGGGAATAACGAGGCAGGAAGCCCTGGAATTGATGCAGGCATACTTACGACAAGAGAACCTCAGAAAGCATTCCCTGGCAACGGAGGCCATTATGAGGGCCTTGGCGGAAAGGCTGGGTTTCGATGCGGAGTTTTGGGGAATTGCAGGACTGCTTCACGACCTGGATTATGAGGAGACAAAGGAAGACCCTCCTGAACACAGTTTGAAGACCGAGGCCATTCTCAAGGAGAAAGGGGTGAATCAGGAGATTATCGATGCCATTAAGGCCCATAATGCCGAGGCGTTGGGAATCGAACGGAAAACGGAATTGGATATCGCCCTGACCTGCGCTGAGTGTATAACTGGGATGGCGGTAGCGACGACCCTGGTCTATCCTGACAAAAAGATCGCCAGCGTGAAGCCCAAATCGATTTTGAAACGGATGAAACAGAAGGAATTTGCCCGAAACGTCAACAGGGAGCACATCCGAAAGTGTGAAAAGCTCAATATTCCGTTGGAGGAGTTTGCGGACCTGAGCCTGAAGGCCATGGGAACCATAGCCGATGAACTGGGGCTGTGATTCGGGAGTAGCCGCTCAATAGTAAGCAGTAAGCAGTAGGGAGTAGGCAGTAAGAAGAAACAGGCTGAGGCTAAGATCAAGGCTAGAGGTTGGAGGTTAGAGGCCGAGGCGAAGGCTCAGGTTGAGGTTAAGGCTAAAAGCCAGGTTAAGGTTGAGGTTGAACAGTAGGGAGTAGGCAGTAAGCAGTAGGGAATACGAAGTTGGTGCTGCGGTTGGAGGGAAAGAGGTTTGAGGTTGGAGGAAGGGGAAAATTATAAACGAAGAATGGATAGTGGAGAGTGAGAAGGGGGTAGGCAATGGGCAGTAGGCAGTAGGCGATAGGCAGGGTAAGGAAAAAGTGGGTTTTGGATTTCTCCTTCTAGATCACCTTTGTTTCGTAGATTGCGCTCATGGACCATGGTATCTCCCAGAAAATCAGGAGACTTCAGATCGGAATTAATTTGATTTCGCGGACTGTATGAATACGAAAGAGGATTTGCGGAAAATTTTGGCCAGGATCGACGGCAGGGGCTACAAGGCCTATAAGGATATCAAAGGGGGGTATCGGTTCGAGGCCTTCGACCTATTCATCGATCACGTCCAGGGTGATCCCTTTGCCGCACCCTCCCGAGTGAGGGCAGGGGTTCCTCTGGATCGGGTGGGTTTCCCTCGTTCTCTCTACAACCGGAGGATCAGGAAGGTCGCCTTCGCGGATTATATCGCCAGAAAATTCCGGCGAGCTCTGGGTGCGGTGGTCAAAGGACAGAGGGGAATGGGCAAAAGCGGGCTCATCGCCATCGACAGCGGGGGCCAGGAGATCCTGGAACGAAACGCCGTAGTGCTGGATGACCGTTGGCTAGAGGTTCGATTCGTGGTGGGGCTTCCCGCTGTGGGACGGACCATTTTGGGGCACGAGGCCATGGACATCTTTTTCAGGGAGATCCCGCTGCTTGTTGACAAGTCTCTCTTTTATCGAAGCCACGACCCTCCGGGAGTGAAGGATCATGTGGATGTTGCCGAGGATCAGGAATACCTGAGGGGTGCGCTACCCCAAGAGGGACTCGTAGCCTTTGTCGGTGATGGAGTCATATTACCAAGACGGAGTGGGGTTGACGATCGCCCCTTGGAGCGCAATGCCGTCCCGTTCCATTACCCAAGGGAATTGGCGGTGGAGTTTGAGCTTCCGAACCGTGGTCGAGTAATGGGAATGGGAATTCCCGAAGGGGTGACCCTTATCGTGGGGGGAGGGTTCCATGGAAAATCCACCCTCTTGAACGCTATTGAGCGGGGTATTTACAACCATATTCCTGGGGATGGTCGGGAAATGGTAGTAACCCACCCCGGGGCGGTGAAAATCCGGGCGGAAGACGGGCGAAACATCGAGAAGGTCAATATCAGTCCTTTCATCAACAATCTCCCTCTGGGGAAGGGCACAGCGAGGTTTTCAACCGAAAATGCCAGTGGATCCACTTCTCAGGCTGCGAATATTATGGAGTCCCTCGAGATGGGGGCCACGGTGTTGTTGATTGATGAGGATACTTCTGCTACAAATTTCATGGTGAGGGACGAACGGATGCAGGAACTGGTGGCCAAGGAGAAGGAGCCCATCACCCCCTTCGTGGATAAGGTTCGGAAACTCTATCAGGATCTCAAGGTCTCTACTATCCTGGTCATGGGCGGATCGGGGGACTATTTCGACGTGGTTGATACGGTGATCATGATGGATGGCTACCGGCCGAGATGTGTGACCCAGGCGGCCAAGGAGATAGCAGGACACCACGCGACCAAGAGGATAGATGAGGGTGGGACGACCTTCGGGGAGGTGACCCCCCGCAGACCGAGGATCGAAAGCTTCGACCCAAGCAGAGGTCGAAAGGAGGTAAAGATCGACGCCAAGGGTTTGAGGACTATCCTCTATGGTCGAACCGCCATTGACCTCTCATACCTGGAACAGCTTGTCGATACGAGTCAGACGCGCAGCATCGGGTTGTTCATTCACTATTACGCTCAGCACTATATCCACAGAGGATTACCATTGAAGGATGGCCTGGAGCGGTGTTTTGGGGATTTGGAGGAGCGGGGGCTCGACATGCTCCTGCCTTACCGGGTGGGTAATTTGGCCAAGCCCAGGATTTATGAGGTGGCCGGGGCTACCAACCGTATGCGAACTCTAAGGATTCATTAACGGGGGAAACCATGGCAAGCGAAGAAGTCGTTCAGACGGATTTTAAGGATCTGCCCTTGAAGGGGAGGGGCAAGGTCCGGGACATCTATGACCTCGGGGAAACGCTGTTGATCGTTGCAACGGATCGGATTTCGGCCTTTGACGTCGTGATGTCCAATCCCATACCGGACAAAGGGATGGTATTGACTCAGATATCTCGATATTGGTTTGATGCCACCAAAGATATCGTTCCCAACCATCTCATCTCCACCGAAGTGGAGGATTTTCCTGAGGTGTGTAAGCCTTATCAGGAGATACTTGCCGGTCGAACGATGTGGGTGAAAAAGGCCGAACCCCTACCCGTCGAATGTGTGGTGAGGGGTTACCTGTCGGGATCCGGCTGGACGGAATATCAGACAAGGGGGGAGGTTTGTGGGATTAGACTGCCTGAGGGTTTGTTGGAATCCTCGAAGTTGGAGGAACCCATCTTCACCCCGGCCACCAAGGCGGAGGCCGGAACTCACGACGAAAACATCTCCTTTGGGCGGGTGGTTGCGCTCGTCGGCAGGGAGAGGGCCGAGCGCATTGAGGCAATGAGCATTTCCATTTATCGGAGGGCCCGCGGAATAGCGGAGAAAAAGGGGATCATCATAGCTGACACCAAATTCGAATTTGGCATATCAGGTGATAAATTGATTCTCATTGATGAGGTTCTCACCCCCGATTCATCCCGCTTGTGGCCCGAGGATGAGTATCGTCCCGGTGGCCCCCAGAAGAGCTTCGATAAACAGTTTCTAAGGGATTACCTGCTCAGCCTGGATTGGGACAAATCGCCCCCAGCCCCCGAGCTCCCTCGGGAGATTATAGAGAAGACTAGGGAGAAATACGTTGAGGCTTTGAGACGGTTGACGAGTTAGATGGTGAGATTGAACAGAAGGAGGGAGAACAATGTCTGAGGCAGAAGATATTAGAAGGGTCAAGGAGAAGCACGGGACGTCCATCATTGCCAAGAAAAATGTGGTGGGGCTCGGCGTCGGATACAAGGAGACGAAAGGGGTCAAGACGGATCGCATGGCCCTTGTGGTGATGGTCAAGGAGAAGGTATCCGCGGAGCAGTTGGAACAAAGAGATGTCATTCCTGCCCAAATCGAGGGTGTAATTACCGATGTCATCGAGGTTGGCGAGATTGTTGCACTCCAGGAGAGGACCGATCGGTGGAGGCCCGCCCCCGGGGGAGTGAGTATCGGTCATTTTAAGATAACGGCTGGGACCCTGGGAGTCCTGGTAAGGGACGAGGAAACGGATGAGATTCTCATTCTATCTAACAACCACGTCATGGCAAACAGCAATGATGCGACTCAGGGAGATCCCATCCTGCAACCAGGGCCCCACGATGGCGGGACCATGGCCGAGGATACCATCGCGAATTTGGGGAGGTTCGTTCCCATCCAATTCGAGTCAGAACCCCCTCCATCCCCTTGCCCCTTTTCCAAGGCCGCGGCCGGGATAGGCAATTTCCTTGCACGGCTTGTGGGTTCGAAGCATCGGTTGTTGCCGGTCGTGATTCAACAGGCGAATCAGGTGGATGGTGCCCTGGCAAAGCCCGTGGGCCACGATGTGGTCAGCAGTGAAATTCTGGAGATTGGGGCGGTGACAGGGGAGAGAGAAGCGGAACTGGGCATGGAGGTGAAGAAGAGCGGCCGGACTACGGGCTTGACAACGGGAACCGTTCAGCTTTTGGATGCCTCGGTGCAGGTAGGATATGGAGGTGGGAGGACCGCCCTCTTTACAAACCAGATCCTCACCACGAACATGTCCAAGGGTGGGGATTCGGGCTCTCTGCTGGTGGACGGAGAGGGGAATAAGGCGGTTGGCCTGCTCTTTGCCGGTTCGGATGAGGTCACGATCCACAATCCCATCGGCTTTGTGAAAGACGCCCTGAGGTTCCGCTTCGGCTAATCGGGCAGGATAAGGGTTACTGGTGATTGGTTAACCGTTATTGGCAAATAACCGATGACTAGTAACCGGTAACTAGTTATGAGGCGCGGAGGGCTTGAGGTAAGTCCCTCAATTCCCTCAATATGCGTCTCGGCCTTTCTCGTATGAGCTTTTCCAGGGGGTGGTGCCCGTTGCTCAGGGCGTAGACATCTACCCCGGCTGCCTTTCCGGCTTCGATGTCCTCAATCGTATCTCCCACCATCACAACTTCTTTGGGGTGAAGGCCCAAATCCAGTACAATGGCATGTACCATGTCGGGAAAGGGTTTCGGCCTCAAGCCATCCCCAACTCCCATGATGGTGGTGAAGAAGTGATCGATCCCGAGCTGGGAGAGGAGTTTCCGGCAAAACTTCCCCGACTTGTTGGAGGCCACTGCTAGTCGGATCGATCGCCGAAAGAGCTTTTCGATGACGGCCTCTGCACCCTCGAGAACCGAGGTTTTTTCCAAGTAAATGTCGCGATATTTGGTGCGGAAGACGGATTTGGCCTCCTCTATTTGACGAGGTAGGAGGAAGGGCTTCAGGATTTCCTCCAGCGATCTCCCCAGGTATTCCCCCAATTGGTGATGGGGTAACGGGGAAATGCCGAAGTGGTTAAAAACCTCCTTAAGCCCGATATAGATGGCATCATAGGAGTCGATAAGCGTTCCGTCCAAGTCGAAGATGAGCCCCCTGGTCCTCTTGGAGAGATCGTCCATAATCTCCCCGAAATGGTCGAAATAGGTACAATTGGTTCCCTCTCGAACACAGATCTCAAAGAGGACCTCCTTGGCATAAACCCGGTCCGCCTCCTGAGCGGCGCATCGATCGGAATATCCATTGCCGATGTATGTGATCCGGTCGTAAAAGGGACGTTCTTCGAGCAGGATTGTCCTCTTACAGGTTCCACAACGGCCGCAATCCGGGTTATGGCAAGGGTGCTCAAAGCGGATTCTCCCGCCCCTTTTGAAGGAAATTCGGTTTGAGAAAATGGGTATAGGGGGGAGGCAGTGATGTTCAAGGAGCCGCTTGATATAGATATCGAAACCATCGCTGACGATTTTCAGATCGATGCCCTCGCGAAGACAATATTCATGGAATCTCCCGAAGTAGGGGTCGATGAGGGATCGCTCCATGATGAAGCTTTCCATCTCCTCGGGGGTTACCTTGCAGATCCTGGCTATTCGTTCATAGGCGTCACTGGAGCCGATTTTCCCCTCCCCATACAGCCGGTCGATCTTCTCCCAGTTGCCTCTGGTAAACGCGCACAAGAGCTCGTAGCCCATATCCCTGACGCTGATCGTCCCGTCGAAATCGCAGAGGATAAGGTGTTTCATGGAATCTTTCCTAAGGTCTTTCGTCGGTTTGGATGATGCTCTTGCCCGTCGAGATCCAATGGAATGAGGAAGAGATTGGGCAAAGCCCTTCACCCTTGGGGGGTTCGTCAATGGAGGCTCATTTTGAGGGGCGGATTTTGAATTTCTTCTGAAGTCGTTCGGCTACGATGTCAGGGACAAACCCGTTCACGTCGCCCCCCAAACTGGCCACCTCTTTGATGGTTCTCGAGGAGATGAAGAAGAAGTCCCTTCCGGTCATCATAAAAAGGGTATCCAGGTTTCTATTCAGGCTCTTGTTCATATGGGCCATGTGGAATTCGTATTCGAAGTCCGAGGTGGCCCTCAATCCTCTCAAGATTACGCTGGCATTTGTCTTCTCGACGTAATCCACCAAAAGGCTGCTAAAGCTCTCAACCACGACATCGGGGATGTCCTGCAATGCTATCTTAGCCATTTCTACCCTCTCGTCGATGGTAAAGAGGGACTTCTTCTGGGCGTTATCGGCAATGGCCACGATGACACCATCGAAAATTTCCAAACCACGCTCGATGATATCGACATGGCCATTGGTAATGGGATCAAAGGCTCCTGGATATACTGCTATCCTTCCCATTGAAGACCGCCTTTCGTCAAAGTTCCGATGATCGGAACGATGAGCGCCATTGAAAGATGGAGATCACCGTATCTCCATGCCTTTTTCGCTTTCTCAGCGACAGCCCTTTCCACTGAGGAGAGGGGTGTTCTGCGGAACCGTGTTCGACCACGACCACTCCCCCATTTTTTACCATATCATGGGCATTGATGAAGCGCAAGGTTTTGTCCACATAACCCCTTTCGTAGGGTGGATCTAAGAAGACAAGATCGACCTTTTCACCCCTGCCCATCAGTGCCTCCATGGCAGCCTCTACGTCCAGGGAGACGATTTCAGCCCGGTCTTGGAAGCCACAGAGGTCCCTGTTTTTCATCAAGGCCCTCAGGCAGGTTTTGTTTTTTTCGACGAAGATGGCCTTTTTCGCCCCTTGGCTAAGGGCCTCGAGCCCCAGACTTCCCGTTCCCGCAAACAAATCAAGGACAGTGCTCCCCTCCACGTGGCCCTGTATCATACCGAAGATCGATTCCTTCACGCTGTCGCGGGTTGGCCGGATTCCCCCCGTCTTGACGGCGGTCAGTTTCCTTCCCTTTGCCCTCCCTGTTAGGATTCTCATCCCTCTATCCTGGTTTCCGAATCCCGACTCAATGAGACAATAACTCCAGGACTTTTCTCCGCATATTCTCTTGATGGGTGCCTTTCCAATAGATTCGGGAACAACCGGGACATGAGTTGAATTCGGAATAGGTGGAGAAGATGAAATCTGGAACCCTTCCCTCCACCTCCTCTTTGGGGATCTTCTCCAGTTGTCTGTTGCAGATAATACAACGGGAGAAGAAGCGATGTTCATGGATCTTCAGGCCCAACTCCCGGACGACATTCCTCAGCTGGAGGTTTGGATTGTCCTCCCTAACCAGAATAACCCCTTGGAAGTTTCCTCCAGGGGGAAATTTCGTAGCGCGGGTTAAGAATATTCGATCCCTCCCTTTTTCCACGAGCACCTGCCAATCGTTCCCTCGCCAATAGAGGGTATCATATCCGAGGATTCTCAGCCATTTCGCCAGTCTTCCCAGCATGCGGTCAACGATAAATTGCTCAACCATTGGACTTAGATGCCCGCTTTATGAGGTCGAAAGCACATCGCCTCGCTTCCTCCAAAATTGTTTCCTCATTCTCTACCTTTCGGTTGGCCATGAGTACCTTCCCATCGCAAATGACGGTGTCGACGCACCCACCATTCCCGGAGTAGGCCAGGTCTGAGTAGAGGTCGAAATGAGGAGTTAATTCGGGTCTTTGGAGATCGATCAGGGCAATGTCCGCCAGGGCGCCCTCCTTAACCTCCCCGCAGTTCAAGCCAAAGGCCTTGGCCCCATTGATGGTGGCCATCTGGAAAACCTCGAGGGCTGGAAGGACAGTGGTGTCTTTATGGTGGTATTTTTGTAAGAGGGATGCGAATTTCATGCTCTCCAACATATCCAGGTTGTTGTTGGATGAGCATCCATCTGTACCAAGGGATATGGTAACCCCGGCCGTCTTCAGCCTCTCATAGGGAAAGGCCTTTCCAACGGCCAATTTCATATTGGAGATGGGGTTATGGACTACCTTTACATCATGTTTCTTCAGGAGTAAAATTTCCTTTTGCTTCAGCCAGACTCCGTGGCAGGCGATAACATTTGGTCCCAAGAAACCGATTTTCTCCAGGTATTCAGCGGGGCGCATTCCCTGCTTTCGGATGCAGTCCTCAACCTCTTCTTGGGTTTCAGAGAGGTGAATGTGGATAAGGAGCCTATGGTCGCGGGCGAAATCTGCCGCCCACTTCAAGCTCTCCTCGGAGACGGTATACATGGCATGGGGGCCCAGGGTGAAAGTAACCCGGTCACCGAAATTTCCGCTCTCCTCGAATAGTTTCATATTGATTTCGATCTGTTCTTCGGCTTTTTTCTTATCAAAGAAGTCTATGAAGACGGCGCTTATGGCGCCGCGGATCCCCATTTCCTGAACCGCAAGGGCCGTTCCCTTCCAGAACCAATACATATCGTTGAAAAAAGTGGTCCCCGTTTTAATCATTTCTAAACAGGCAAGCCTCGCTCCACAGTAGATGTCCTCCTCCGTCATGTGGGCCTCCGCCACCCATATTTTCTTCTCAAGCCAGTCCTGAAGGTGCATGTCATCAGCATACCCCCGGAGGAGGGTCATAGCTGCGTGGGTGTGCCCGTTGATAAAGGAAGGAATGGCCGCCTTGCCATCCCCTGATATTTGGACATCCGCCGATAAAGCGATGGAATCGTCGACCTTTTCAATAAAGTTACCTCGGACATAGATATCCTTCTTCTGTCCATTCAGGGCGACCCCTTTGATTAGAATGCTCACCTTACCTCCTCGATAGTGGCCAGGACGAGCCTTTTCGCCCTCTCCATATTGCTGCGTGCCGTACGAAGAATGTCCTCGGCCTTAAGGGGTGTTTGGGAAATTCCATGGCAATAGTTGTCGACGGAGCAGATGCTTGCGTAAGGGATGGAGAGCTCCTCCGCGAGGGTGGCTTCATTTGCCATGGTCATACCCACTATGTCACCGAAATGTCGTAACAGGCTAATCTCGGCACGAGTTTCCAGCCGTGGTCCCCTGGTTTGAATATAGATACCTTCGCCGGTTACCTGGATCTTTTGTCTTTTTGCAACCCCGAGGATGAGCTGACGGAGGTCCTCGTTCAATCCCGGGGTGATATGGCGAATTTCTTCGTCGAAGAGGGTTTGGATCCCCCAAAAGTTGATATAATCATGGGGAATGACGAGGGTTTTGGGGGGAATCTCCGGCTTGAGACTTCCTACCGAGTTAACCCCGATAATCTTGGGTATCCCTAACTCCTTGAAAGCACTGAGATTAGCCCGGTGATTGATTTGATGAGGGGGGATACTATCTTCCACTCCATGTCGAGGCAGAAAGACGATATCATCGGATTCCAAAAGGGTCACCTTTCCGAAGCGGGTGGATACCTCCACCGGATTCGCTTCCTCTAAGAGGCCTATCTGCCGAAAAGCCGTCCCAGCAATAACCCCGGTTTTTTCCATCTACTCTCCTACAGAAAAGGGATTCTGTACCCCCATCTTCCAGGGGAAAAAGTCGTAATCTCTGTATAGTAGGGAATTTTTCGGCTTACGTCAAACCCCGATATGCAGAGCCCTCTCATCGAACTATTTCGAGGGCATGAAAGAAGTAGCCAATTTCGAATGCCGCTGTATCGGGACCATCGGAACCGTGTACGACATTTCTTTCGATATTTGACCCAAACTGCCTTCGAAGGGTCCCGTCGACTGCCTCTTGAGGATTAGTGGCACCCATCAAATCCCTCACTCTTTGGATGGCATTATCCCCTTCCAAGACCATGACTACCGCCGGGCCTGAAGACATGAATGTGGTGAGGCTCTCAAAAAAGGATTTCCCCCGATGAATCGTGTAAAATCCCTCTGCTTCCCTCTTGGACATCTTTACCATCTTCAGCCCAATTACCTTTAAGCCGTTGTCCTCGAACCTCTTGATGACTTCACCCATTAATCCCCGTTCGACTCCGTCCGGCTTTACGATGGATAAGGTCCTTTCCATAATGGCCTCCGAAAACCCTTGAGGAAAATTCAAAGAGGTGAAACCAAAAAAATGTACAGTGCAGCAACTGGTCTTGTCAAGGTGAGGCTAAGGTTGAGGTTGAGGTTAAGGATGGAGGTTAGAGGGGGGGAGGGCCGACAATAGTTAGCAGTAAGGAGTGGGGAATAAGAAGTAACAGGCTGAGCGTAAGGTTGAGGCTAAGGTTAAGGTTGAGGCTGAGAGGAAGGGGATAAGGGAGTGCTCCAGAGGTACCGGGCCAGCTGGGTTCGATTTGACAGGGAATGAGAAATGCCATATATATTTCCATATCCTCCAAATCCTCCAATGAGATGATACAGGGAAAGGAAAAGGAATGAACCGGAAGGGAAATGGATCCCACAACACTCAAGGTGGAAAGAAATATGATGTTGTCATCATCGGGGGGGGACCTGCAGGCTTAACGGCAGGACTCTACGCATCCAGGGCGAGGCTCAAGGTTCTCCTTTTAGAGGCGATGGCCGTGGGAGGCCAGATGATGACTACCGATGTCATCGAGAATTACCCCGGTTTTTCCCAAATTACCGGGATGGAGTTAAGCAATCTCATGGATGAGCAGGCCAAGGAGTTTGGGCTCATGGTGGAGACGGGCGAGGTAGTTGGCCTTGAATTAGTCGGAGATCAAAAATTAGTAAAGACGATAGAGAAAGCGTACCGGGCCGAGGCCGTCATCATCTGCACAGGAACGGAATACCGGAAACTGGGCATTCGTGGGGAGGCGGAATTTACGGGGCGTGGGGTCTCCTACTGTGCGACTTGCGATGGGGCGTTCTTCAAGGATAGTAAGATCGTGGTCGTGGGAGGGGGTGATTCCGCATTGACCGAAGCGCTCTTTTTGACCAGATTCGCCAAGGAAATCACTATCATCCATCGACGGGATGCCCTGAGGGCCACCAAGATCTATCAGGAGAAAGCTTTTGCCAGCCCCAAGATCGATTTTCTTTGGAGTACCGTTGTTGAAGAGATTAAGGGGAATCAGACCGTGGAGAGCGTTCTCGTGAGAAACGTAACCTCCGGTGAGGTGAGGGAGGTTCCGACAGAGGGTGTCTTCATGTTCATCGGGATAACGCCCAAAACGGCATTTCTCAAGGGCGTGGTGGAATTGGATGAGAATGGATATATCCTCGTGAACGAGGAGAACCTCCAAACATCGGTAGAGGGTATTTTCACGGCGGGAGATGCCCGGAAAAAATTGCTGAGGCAAGTGGCTACAGCGGTGGGGGACGGGGCAACGGCGGCCTTCGCGGTGGAAAAGTACCTGGAGGAGAAGGGGAGCACTTGAAGTCAGTCCCTGTGCCGGGATATATTATGATAAGGGGTGTTCAATGTTTTGAATAAGAAGCCGCGGGTCAATTGGCATAAGCAGGAGAAGGGAAGAGAGGGCTGAACGCCAAGACAAGGAGGAAAGAAGATGAGGGAGAACGTGGAAAAGGCCTTACAGAAGATTAGGCCGGCCCTGCAAGCCGACGGAGGAGATATTGAGTTGATCGATATTCAGGACGGGGTGGTGAAGGTCAAGCTCACGGGTGCCTGCGGCGGCTGTCCGATGTCACAGATGACCCTTAAACAAGGAGTTGAGCGGGTATTGAAACAAGAGGTGCCCGAGGTAAAAGAGGTAGAGGCCATTTAACCTCGGGAACTCCTGAACGAAGTTCGAACTTATTTTGAGCAGAAGTTTTACAACTATGCTGACAACCCCTAAGATATATGCATGATCCTGGCTCTCCGAAAGATGATCAGCAGGCCGGAGCCTTCATGAGAGCTCGCCAATGGCCATTCCATCCATGCATGGATGAATAATTGAAACCTTTGGCCGCTGGTGTTGAGCAATAGAGATTATGAGCTCAACAGAGCTTACCCGCAGCGAAGCGAAGCTCGGCGAAGTCAACCGAGCTTGCGAGCTCAGCGTACACTCTGACTAATCCAAATTATTGCAAACCCAAATTATCCCTGCGAATTAATGGTTTTTGAACATTGCTGTGGTTATCCCCTTAGTGGTGAATTTATTCGGATGGATTATTGTTATGATGTTTCCCGGATTTTGCATTGTCACGTTAATCCTGCAATACAGAGGTTTATTGGGGGACAATACAGCCGGGAAGTTGTTAACGCAGTAATTTCAAAGAAAACATTTGCCTATTCAATAAATCACACTGATAATGCTCAACTTATTGATCTCTTCACGTTTGGGACATATGGTGGAATTCTCTTAGATGGTGAATCATATGGGTAATTAACCAACTTTAACTTTGACTGCGTTGCGATTGGCATTTTAAAACGAGGAAATAACACTAAAAATCGTAATTGGCAAATAGCACAAGGTTCAATTATCGCCAATACCGGGGAAAAAGTGGAAAATATCCATCCAATAATCATCGAAGGGGAAGGGCATACATCAATAAGCAATGTTGAAGCATTTTCAGGTGGGAATAATGCACTAACAACTGTTCCTGAAAACAAGTCTTGGGATTATTTACTGGTTAAAGGAGACAAAAAGTTAACTGTTTCTATTTGGGGAAGCCGGATGAGAAATTATGTTGCTAACCCTCCGATTAGTATAGAGAATGATCAGGCTATTATTCAGGTCGTAGGATGTTTTGATAGAGATGAAAATTTATATAATAAGACTTTTGATCGATCCAACTAATTGATTTTAAATGAATAGCATAGTGTTATAACGATACATTGTTGAATAATGAATAAATATAAAAAGTTTACAATAGGTCTAATAGGTCTTTTTTATGTTGCCTGTTCTGCTCCACGGGAAAATAGAACTTATAATGTAAAGCAGCCAGTTGACTATGTCAATCCGTATATGGGAAATATCAGTCATTTGCTGGTGCCAACATTTCCAACCATTCACTTGCCCAATAGTTTGTTACGTGTTTACCCTGAACGCCGGGATTACACCGAAATCAGATTAAATGGTCTTCCATTGGTAGTTACCAGTCACCGGGGCAGTTCGGCTTTCAACTTGAGTCCTTTTCAAGGTGATGAAAGTGACTTAAAATCGGTAATTGAATTCAGTTATGATCAGGAAAAACTGACACCGTATTCCTATTCAGTGTATTTGGATGATCAGCAAATTCAGGTTGATTTTGGATTATCGCATCAATCGGCGGCATACGATTTGCAATTTGAACAGGATGCCCCGGCATATCTGATTTTAAATTCCAGAAGGGGAGGAATGAGCTGGGACGGTAAAGCCATCAGTGGTTATCAGCTGATTGAAAATAACACCAGGGTTTATTTGTATTTGGTTCCTGAAGAATTACCACAACAGGTTACAGCATTGAAAGATGGAGCTTTGGCTGAAGCAACTAGTGCTGAAGGTCGAAATGCCTGTCTGGTGTTAAAATACCCGCAAGGAACCAAAGCATTGAACGTGAGATACGGAATTTCATTTATCGATGAAGCCCAGGCCCGGGAAAATATGGAGCGTGAAGTGGCCGGAAAAACAGTAGCCGAATTGCAATCGACAGGACGCGATATTTGGAATGAAGCACTTGGAAAAATCAAAATTGAAGGTGGAACAGCCGATGAGCAAACTGTTTTTTATACTTCATTGTACCGTTGTTTTGAGCGGCCGGTTTGTATTTCGGAAGATGGCCGTTACTACAGCGCGTTTGATGGAACTGTTCATGAAGATCATGGCCGTCCGTTTTATACCGACGATTGGATTTGGGATTCGTACCGGGCACACCACCCGTTGCGGATACTGATTGATTCAGAAAAAGAAGAAGATATCTTGCATTCCTTTGTGTTGATGGCTGAACAAATGGATAATTTCTGGATGCCAACTTTTCCTGAAATCACTGGAGACAGCCGCCGGATGAACTCCAATCACGGGGTTGCTTCGGTTATTGATGCTTACCGCAAAGGGCTGAGAAATTTTGATTTGGATAAAGCCTACGAGGCTTCCAAACGAGCAATTACCGAAAAAACGCTGGCTCCCTGGTCGGGCAAGCCTGCCGGAGAACTCGACCGGTTTTACAAAGAACACGGCTATATCCCGGCTCTGCGGGAAGGTGAAAAAGAAACCATTCCGGAAGTGCATTCATTTGAGCGCCGTCAGCCGGTTGCTGTAACACTGGGAACTTCATACGATCAGTGGTGTTTGTCGCAAATAGCAGAGGAGTTGGGGAAAACAGATGAAGCTGAATATTTCAGGAAGGCATCGTTTAACTACCGGAACCTGTTTAACGAGGAAACGAAATTCTTTCATCCAAAGGATGGTGAAGGGAACTTCATTGAACCATTTGATTATAAATTTTCAGGAGGGATGGGAGCAAGAGGTTATTATGGAGAGAACAATGCCTGGATTTACCGCTGGGATGTGCAACACAATATTCCGGACCTGATTAATTTGATGGGTGGCAACGAAAATTTTGTGAATAATCTGGATGCCATGTTTACCGAGCCTCTTGATCGCAGTAAATATGCTTTTTATGCCCAATTGCCTGACCATACCGGAAATGTTGGCCAGTTCTCGATGGCTAATGAACCGTCATTGCATGTGCCATATCTGTACAATTATGCCGGTCAACCCTGGAAAACACAAAAGCGCTTACGCAAACTGCTTCATGAGTGGTTTCGTAACGACCTGATGGGTGTACCGGGAGATGAAGATGGTGGGGGAATGTCTTCTTTTGTTGTTTTCTCCTCAATGGGTTTTTATTCAGTTACACCCGGGCAACCTATTTATACCATTGGAAGCCCAATATTTGAGCATGTTTCGGTCGATCTTGGCAATGGCAAAACTTTTGAAATTGAAGCTCACAATGCTTCAGTTGAGAATAAATATATACAGTCGGCCACTCTGAACGGTGAAAAGCTGGATAAACCATGGATTACACATAAAGCTATTATTAATGGTGGAAAACTGGTTTTTGAAATGGGACCAAGAGCCAATAAATCATGGGGAGTTGAATAAAAACTATATTCCTTCTATGAAAACAGTAAATAGATAAAACCTTGGACTTACCCCATTAATGTGGACGCTGAGTTAAGCTAAGCTGCGTTTTTAAAATTATAATTATTTCTCTCAAGTTCCTCGATAGTTTTATACCCTAATGCTGAGTGTCTCCTCCGGCGGTTATACCAGCTTTCAATCCATTCAAATATTGAAAGCTGAGCTTGCTCTTGATTGATAAAGTTTTTTGAGTAAATCCACTCAACTTTGATTGTTTTGAAGAAGCTTTCAGCAACAGCATTATCCCAACAATTTCCTTTCCTGCTCATACTTCGGGTTACCAGCTTGTTTGCTTTGAGGATTTTGGTGAACTCCTTGCAGGCATACTGGATCCCTCGATCTGAGTGAAAAATCAATTTATGGGTAACAGGCCGTTTCCAGGTGGCCATCAACCAGGCAGGGATAATGGTTTCCTCTGCTGATAAACCAGTGTTCATCGACCAGCCAATCACCTTCCGGTCATACAGATCAATGATGACTGTCAGATAAAGCCAACCATTTTTTGTGCGAACGTAGGTGATATCTGAGACCCAAATCTCACCTGGTCTTGTGGCCTGAAACTCCTGATCCAAAACATTGGGAGCAACAGGATAATTGTGTTTGGAATCGGTTGTTGCAATAAACCTCTTCGGCTTTATGGCCCGGATGCCAGCAGCACGCATCATCCTGGCAATCCGGTTCTGGGACACGTTCCTGCCCTCAGCCCGCAACTCCTCAGTGATCCTTGGGCTGCCATAGATCCCATGACTGGCCTCATAAATGTCCATAATCTCTACCAGGAGGTTTTCATTTTCCTGCCAGCGTGCCGACGGACCATTTCTAAGCCATCCATAGTAACTGCTTTTTGTCACCTTGAATACTTTGCACATCATCTCAATGGTAAATCTGGTGCGGTGATCACTTATGAATTGGTAGATTTTCCATCGCTCTTGGAGAAGATGCTGACCGCCTTTTTTAAGATGTCCCTTTCCATCTTGGCATCTCTAAGCTCTTTTTTCAATCGGGCATTCTCTCTCTCCACATCAGTCATCTTTGGTTTTCCCTTGCCAGGGAAACTATTATTCTCGTATCGCCGGTACTCCCTGCGCCAGCGATATAATAACTCCGGGCGGATACCTAATTCTTCGGCAATCTCTCTGGCATTGCCTCGTGCAAAGGAAAGTTCAACAGCTTTTTGCTTGAACTTCCTATCATACTTCTGTCTCTCTTGTGTCATCATGGCAAATTACTACTTTTTTGTAGCCTAACTTGCCGTCCGGTTTATCGGGGTAATTGCAAAATAGTATGACCCAAATTATATTTGTATTGATCCAAGAAATTATGAGAAGAAAACTGCGTAATAATTTGGATTAGTCAGAGTATACGCTGAGCTCGCAAGCTCGGTTGACTTCGCCGAGCTTCGCTTCGCTGCGGGTAAGCTCTGTTGAGCTCATAATCTCTATTGCTCAACACCAGCGGCCAGGGGTTTCAATTATTCATCCATGCATGGATGGAATGGCCATTGGCGAGCTCTCATGAAGGCTCCGGCCTGCTGATCATCTTTCGGAGAGCCAGGATCATGCATATATCTTAGGGGTTGTCAGCATGGTTGTAAAACTTCTGCTCAAAATAAGTTCGAACTTCGTTCAGGAGTTCCCGACATAAAAGGACACCGACCAACGAATGGAAGATGTCCTTTTATGTCGGGGTGGAACGATTATAGAGAAGCAGAGCATGATTGTTCCACCCTTATTTTACTTTTCGGGGTAGGGGAATTTGATGCATCCTGAGCTCGACCAAGAGGCGTGCAACAGATGCGGTAACTGTGTTGAGATTTGTCCGAGCGAAGTCTATCAGTGGGTGGGTGAGCAGCCAGAAGCGATCGATCTTGAGGAATGTGCTGAATGTGGAGCCTGTGAGGAACAATGTCCCGCCCATGCCATCATTATGGTCGATGATTAACATCACTGTCACGGCTTATTCTTCTCTCTATATGCCGTGACATCGAATTTTGATTTGCAGCCATTGTAACTCATGTAGCGGATTTTCCCGAAAATAGAGCGCTCCGGCCAGGCCCTGTCATGAACCCCCCCGATACACCAGGCGATGCCAGCATACCCGTTTGTTTCTCTCCCATCGAGCTCATATCGGTCATTGAGATAGAGGGCAATCTTTATTGCCTCCTCAGGCGATTTTGTCCACTCCAGGAGCTTTTTCCCCAATACATTCTCATGTAACCGTGCATTTTGCCTGTACGGGTCATCTCCCTTTGGGCGGCATTCCATAATTGGTCATGGGTATTGGCATGTTCAAAATCCTCTAAGGAATAGATGTGCTCTCTTGGGTCCCTCCTATGATCATTAAGTTTCTTTTTCGCCCACTCAGGGAAACCCTCGAAGCTGTCATAGTGATCGTTATAGAAACAGAAATTATCCGAAAGCTCACGCCTCACGATGAGTTCCTCCAAGAAGGCCTCCCGTGATTCCCCATCGGCATCACTTTTTGTTACCTCGAGGGCGACCCTCTGCGCGCAAATATGTCCAAAATGGAGATAGGGTGAGAGATTTGACGTCGCATCCTTCGTGGGATCATTTCTCCCTTGTTGGTAGGAGGATAACTTTTTCCTGACAAATTCCCTCAGGGCTTTTCGTGCCGGGTTTTCCCCAGGCTCAATCCAACCTACCTCTGAAACAGCCTGATCGACCTGGAGTGTTTTTGCGACTTCCATCCAATCGATTCTTCCGTTTTTTCCCTTCCAGGGAATCGGGTGTGTCTGGAGCCTTGGAAAGTTTTCCAAGAACTCGGGTAACGCTCTCCTAATCTTCGGCCGCAACGTGTATGCCCCTTATTCCCGTTTCGGCGAGGCTATCCAGCACGGGACAATATTTCTCGCATCCACTTCGTAGAAGGGGATAGCGATTTCCTTCGCCACGGCTTTTTTCCATTGCCCCTTAATACGAAGCGGGTCAAAATCGGTGATCAATGTTCCCACCCCATGTCTCTTGACAAAGGCGGAATCTCTTCACCGGCCGCGCCCGAGAGCACGGAGAAAGGGATATGCTTTTCTCGCAGGTTTTCCTCCACTGCTTGGAGGCCCCTCAGCATAAAACCATAGTGCCTCATTGTCGCATCGAGGAATTTCGGTGCCACACAAAAGACGACGCCCAGTGATACTTTTTCACGCAGTGCCAACTCCTGGGCGAATAACAGTGCCCAATTATCCCGTACACGCTGATCTCTGCTCATCCGGTAGACTACTGGACAGGCTTTTTTTTCTCCCGTTCTGATGAGTCTTACCCTCTTACGATTTACCATTTTTGCATTCCCATGGCTTACATGATGCCGGTATTGAATTTGTCTCCCCAGTTCGATTGCGCTCTAACCCCCAATTTACTATAGTATATTTGGGGAACTGGGTTCCAAACGTTGACTTGTCATGTCCGCGAGCGCGGGCAAAAAATCAAGGAGTCTTTACAACCGGCGGATAACATGGGATTAGACCTTGATTTTCTGTTCCCCATTGACTAATTTTACTTTATATAGGCATGGCTTGAGAAAACCGCCTTTTCCTTCTCAGGGCAGGAGAGGTTAGACGAATCATTATTGAATCGGGAGGTGATGAGAATGGCACAGCTCAGAGCAGGGGACATGGCCCCCAATTTCGAACTGGAAGATCAGAACAGGAGGAAGGTGACGCTCTCGGATTTCCAGGGGCGTAAGCTCCTCCTCTATTTCTATCCGAAGGCGGATACACCGGGCTGCACCACACAGGCATGCAGTGTCAGGGATGCCCGGGGTGATCTGGACCCTATGGGTGTAGCCGCTGTTGGTATCAGTCCCGATTCCCCCAATCAGCAGAAGAAGTTCGATGATAAATATGGCCTGGGGTTTCCCCTTCTCTCCGACACGGACCATTTGGTTGCAGACGCCTATGGTGTATGGGGCGAGAAATCGATGTACGGAAAGAAATACGAGGGGATTATCCGTTCTTCGTTTTTGATCGGCGAGGATGGCAAGATCCTCCAGGCCTGGTATAAGGTCAGCCCAAAGGACACCGTGCCAAAAGCACGTGAGGCTCTCTAAGGGTTGCGGAAATACCAGGTGGGGGCGCGTTGGCATACGAGCTTGGTTAGACTAAAACGCGTATCAAGAAAGGAATGGATGATGGACGAAAAGAAACGTCTTAACGCACTGGAGGTTGCTCTCAACAACGAAATGAGGGAACGGGAATTCTATCTTGAAAACGCCAAAAGGACCAAGAACCCCCTCGGCAAAGAAATGTTCCAGCGGATAGGGGACGAAGAGCTGGAGCACTACGAGCGATTGAAGCAACTCCACGAGAAGTGGGAAAAGCAGGATAAGTGGCCGGAAACCGTTCCCCTCGAAGTGAGAGACACCGTCGTCAAAGATGTCCTTTTAGACCTACTTCAGAAGGTGGGTGAGATGCCTGGGGGTGACGATGATGACCTTGAGGCGGTCCGGACAGCTATCGATTTTGAGGCAAAAGGGGCAAAGTTCTATGCTGAGCTCCGAGACACGGTCTCCGATCCCAAGGAAAAGGAGTTCTTCGATCTCCTGGCCAGGATCGAGAATGAGCACTACTTATCCCTTAAGGACACCGAGGAATACTTCACCGACCCCGCCTCGTGGTATCGTAAGGTCGAGCACCACGGCTTTGACGGGGCCCCCTGATTGCTGTACAAAGACGGGGAGCTGCAGAACAAATGTGGGAGTTGCTACTTGGCAGGAAAGAAGAGCGTTGGTTACCCTGATGATGAACATTATGGAAAACCACCATTGACGGCTTCGTAAAAAGTCCATCTGTGGCGTTGCGCTTCATCTTTAGTTACTGCGGCGTATACTGGTAAGTACGCCTCATTCCTAAAGATTTGCACGCCTTGCATCTGGAGCTTTTTACTGTGCCGTCTGATTTATGACTTTTTACGAAACCATCACCATTAGCTCCTTTGCGTATTTTGAGTAATTGAGGAGAGCGAGCATGCTCTTGCTCTCCTCAATTTTTTGTTTTCTTCCGTCCGTTTTTTATGGCACTAAAGCTTATTAAACCCAAGGAAATTTCGGGATCATCGAATCGAGAGGATAGTTACACCCCATTTTCAGATCAGACTTGCGCGAACTCGCTCGTGTCGGTCAATTGGACATTAACTACAAGCCAGAACACGAGGGTGGCAGGAAAATATGGCAGATTGTCACCAATGAGGCTATACTAGGATTGGGTTCTAGCAAAGAGAGCTCCGGCAAAGGCTCGGTAGGTGTAACGGCGGAGGACCCATGGACAAAACGATAAAATTGGGAATCAGTTCTTGTTTGCTCGGTGAGCGGGTCCGTTGGAATGGTACCCATAAGCTGGACCGATTCCTCACCGGTACCCTGGGAAAATTCGTGGAATACGTCCCCGTGTGCCCCGAGGTGGAATGCGGTTTCGATGTTCCTCGGGAACCCCTCCGGCAGGTGGGTGACCCCGATTCACCCCGTCTCATTACGTCACGCACGAAAATAGATTATACGGACCGCATGACCCGATGGGCTCGCAAACGGGTCATCGAGTTGGAGAAGGAGGACCTTTGCGGCTTCATATTCAAGAGCAGGTCCCCCAGTAGCGGTATGGAGCGGGTCAAGGTTTACAATGAAAACGGTATCCCGGTGAAAAAGGGGGTTGGGATGTTCGCTCGGGCATTTATGGCACATTTCCCCCTCGTCCCCGTTGAAGAGGACGGACGGCTTCACGATCCCAAGCTCCGCGAAAATTTCATCGAACGCATCTTTACCTTTAAACGGTGGCGAGATACCCGAGCGGAAAGGGAAAGCCGGGGTAACCTGGTGAGTTTTCACACGGATCACAAGATGTTGATCCTTTCTCACAGCCCTCAGCATCACCGGATGATGGGAAAACTGGTGGCCCAGGCCAAAGAGATACCCCTGAGAGAGCTCTATGAGCAATACCAAGAACTTCTCATGGAGGCCCTTCGTCTGAAGTCCACGCCTGCGAAAAATGCGAACGTTCTGACCCACATTTTGGGTTATGTCAAGAAACAACTCTCCGCGGATGAAAAACGGGAGCTGCTGAAGATTATCGAACTTTATCGCGGGGGTACCGTTCCACTTATCGTTCCGATCACGCTCATGAATCACTACGTGCGCAAATACGATCAGCCGTACCTGAAGGAGCAATACTACCTCCATCCACATCCCCTGGAGCTCCAATTACGAAACCACGTCTGAGAGATGGCATGATTATCAACTCTCCGGCATGATTTTCCGAGGAAGGGGTTCAGTGTGTTATGAATGAAAATGATTCTTTAAAAGGAGAAATAAGGAGTTCCAACTGTTGAGATTGAACTGAGCCGCAGACCAATTTGTTTGACCTACTAGGGGGAGGAACAGCGGTTGGGATGGAGAGGTCAAAAGAGAGAGTTGTGGACAGCAAAAACGAGGAGAAATGGTGAGAGGAAGGGAGGTAATTTGTTTGGATGCTCGTTAAAGAAACGTTTCGCGTGAAAGCTCCTATCCAGAAGATCTGGCAATTCTTGCTTGACCCGGAAGAGATCGGTTCCTGTATACCGGGGTGCGAGAAAATCGAGCCCCTGGGGGAGAATGCCTATGAGAGCACGATCAAGCTCAATTTACCCATTCTCTCAATCACGGTGAAATGCAAAACGACCGTTACGGAAATGACTGCGCCAAACCATCTGAAGTCGGCTACCGAAGGGGAGTACGATATTGGATCGGGAACATTCCACCAGGAGACGGTCATCGACCTGAGGGAGATTTCCGACAATGAGGTAGAGGTTTCCTATGCGGCCGGCACAAATCTCGGGGGGGGGCTCGCCGGTTTCGCCGAAAAGATCGTGAGCTCAATGGCAAAGGGATTGGGGGAGGAATTCGTAGAAAATATCAAAGAGAAGCTCGAAGGGTAGCAGGGGATATGACCTGTTTGTCCATGACGACGGGATTTCCCGAGGAACGACAAAAGCCTTGAAAAATTCCGCGATTTCTTATATATATTTCAATGTTTTAGTACTTGTTTTCCATTAACCTGATTGGGGGTGCGGAGATGAGTCCTTGGCCAAAAGTGATGAAGATTAGATTTTACCCGATGGGTTGCTGGCATTTCGTATTGATGGGAACCTTGGTAATGGCAACGGTAATTGGATGTGCCCAAACCCGTGAGGCTCAGAGAACCGAAATGATTCCAACACCAGCCGCCACATATCGTTTCGAAGACGTCCCCATCCCCCGTTCCGTTACGATTGAGAAGAAGGAATCATTTATCTATGAATCAGAGGCGATCAAAACGGGGATTTTGGTCTACGTTGGAAAGGCGAAGGTGGTGGATTTGGCCAATTTCTTTAAGGAAAATATGGTCAATCATGGCTGGAGATTAGTGAGCAATTTTGAAAGGGATGATGTCCTACTGAACTTCGACAAACCAGGATGGGGCTGTGTAATCACCATCTTACCCATGGGTGTGGAACGGGCAAAGGTGGAGGTGAGGGTAGGGCCAACTGAATCCCAATAAAGACCACACATTTCTTTTCCCGAGATCCCTCCGTTGTTTCCCGTGCATGGAAAGAATGGAAACCGTATAGGAAGAACCGAGCAGTGAGGTTAGAGGAGACGTGTCCCTCCCTTCCATCGAACTTCTCTCCCCAGCGAAAGTGAACTTGAGGCTTGAAGTCCTAAGGAGGCGCGGGGATGGATATCATGAGGTTAGGACGATATTGCAGAGAATAAGCCTATACGATAGGCTGAGGATATCCCTGAAGGGGAAGGAGGGGATATCCGTCACCACCGATTCACCTCGCCTTCCAGTTGACGAGGGGAACCTCGCCTATCGAGCGGCCTCGGTGTTGTTAGAAGAGGTGGAGGCCAGAGTAGGGATAGAGCTCCATATCCAGAAGGAAATTCCTATCTCATCGGGTCTCGGCGGTGGAAGCAGCAATGCGGCTAGCACATTAATGGGGTTGAACAGGATCTTGAAGCTCAATTTTTCCAAAGGTCGGCTCATGGAGATAGGAGCCAGGATTGGCGCTGATATTCCCTTTTTCATACTTGAGAAGACGGCAATGGCCACCGGTATTGGGGAAAAGCTTGCACCCCTGGAAATTCGTCCCTCTATCTGGCTCGTATTGGTCAATCCAGGCCGGGAGGTATCCACCCGATGGGCCTATGAGGGATTAAATTTTAAGTTGACAAAAAGGCCAATCCATATTAAACTTCCTCCGTTTTTCAATGATATCGGCCAAGTGGCCCGTATCCTTCACAATGACTTAGAGAGCGTTACTGTAGCGGCATTTCCTGAAATCGACGGGATTAAGGCAGAGCTGCTTTCGTACGGTGCCGTGGGCTCGTTGATGACGGGAAGCGGGCCGACGGTTTTTGGGCTTTTCGCCCACAACAGGGAGGCTGAAAGCGCTTATTGGACATTGAACGCCAAATACGGGGAAAGGAGGTGGACAGTTTATCAGGCTAAATGCATTTGATATCTTAATGCAAGGGGGGCGAAAATGGAAGTTACAGAGGTGAGGGTTTTTCCTGTTGATGAAGAGAAGCTGAGGGCATATGTAACGATTACCATCGACAATTGCTTCGTGGTAAGGGATTTGAAGGTGATTAAGGGAAATAACGGGTTATTTGTCGCAATGCCGAGCAAGAAGAGAAAAGACGGTACATTCAGAGATACAGCCCATCCCTTAAATAACGAAACAAGGGAGATGATTGAGTCCAAGGTTCTGGCCGAGTACGAAAGGAGATTGAGAGAATAGGGTAATTCCATCTGTAGAAGATTATTATCACGTTATGCTACCCGATCATCCAAGGGCATTCGTGGGATTGGCGAAGGGGCTTAATAGAGCTTAATACGGGAGGGGAATTGGGTACTTTTGACAAGATGCGTGTATTTACGGGGAATTCCAATGTCTCCCTCGCGCAAATGATCTGTGAACACCTCGGCATTGCCTTGGGAAAGGCTCAGGTTAAGAAATTTAGCGATGGGGAGATTAACGTGGAGATCGACGAGAGCGTTAGGGGAATGGACGTCTTCGTCGTCCAATCCACATGCCCCCCCGTTAATGATTACTTGATGGAGCTCTTGATCCTCATCGATGCCTTGAAGAGGGCTTCAGCCGCGAGGATCAATGCGGTCATTCCGTATTACGGTTATGCCAGGCAGGATAAGAAGGTTTTTCCCAGGGCCTCCATTAGCGCCAAATTGGTTGCCGACCTCATTACCACAGCAGGGGCCTCGCGACTTCTGACGATAGAACTCCACGCCAGTCAAATCCAAGGCTTCTTCAACATACCCGTGGATCACCTCTATGCCTCTCCCATCCTATTGGAGTACTTGGGGGAACGATTTCAACGCGATCTGGTGATCGTATCCCCCGATGCAGGAGGTGTGGAGAGGGCTAGGGCCTTTGCGAAGAGGTTGAACGTTGCCCTGGCGATTATCGATAAGCGGCGCGAGATTCCCAATGTGGCTCAGGTCATGTACATTATTGGCGACGTGGCGGGGAAGGAGGCGATTCTCCTCGATGATATGGTCGATACCGGGGGAACCTTATGCAATGCGGCCTTAGCCCTGAAGGAGGAGGGCGCCGAGAATGTTTATGCGTATTGTACCCATGGAGTCTTCTCGGGACGGGCCATAGAGACGCTGATGGAATCTCCGTTGAAGGAGGTCATCGTTACCGATACTATTCCTTTGAGGGGCGAAGCGATTTCCTGCAAAAAGTTGAAGATCTTGAGTGTGGCCCCCATATTGGGGGAGGCCATTAAGCGGATTCACCTGGATGAATCGGTGAGCTCGCTTTTCGTTTAGGAAGTCTGAAGGAGGAAAGGATGCCCAGACCGAAGCTATTGGCAAAATTACGGACCCAATTTGGGAAGGAGGCATCGAGAAAGCTACGCCAGAAGGGACTGGTTCCGGCCATCTGTTATGGTCCCAGGACGGACCCGGTCCCCCTTACCTTAGACCCCAAGGAGTTGATGAAGACCATTCACATGGGAGAGAACGTGCTCATTGATCTGATGATTGAAGATGGAAAGAAGGCGGGTCAGAAGGTTGTTGTTGTGGTGAGGGATTTACAGATCGACCCCATAAAGGATCAATATATTCATGCTGATCTATTCGAAGTAGTGATGGACGAGGAGATCACCGTCGAGGTACCCGTCGTCCTTGTGGGAAGGCCCGAAGGGGTGAAGATGGGCGGTGTTCTGGAGCAGATAGCGAGGGAGATTACCGTGGAATGCCTCCCCGCGGATATCCCGCAAAATATAGAGGTGGATGTTTCTTCCATGAACATTGGGGATACTCTCCATATCGGTGATATAGAGTTGGAAAAGGCAAAGATCTTGGTCGATGCTGCCACAACCCTTGCAACCGTGGTACCACCGACAGTGGAGAAGGTGGTCGTTGAAGAGGAGGTTGAGGAAGAGGTGGCGGAGGCCGAGGAGGCCGAGGAGGTTGCAGAAGAGGCAGAGGAAGAGAAGGAGTAGGAAGATAACGAAAAGTGGGTCTTTGCGTGAATTTGATCGTTGGTTTGGGGAATCCAGGGAGGAAATATCGATTCACCCGACATAACACGGGTTTTCTGGTCATAGACGAACTGGCAAAGAGAAACGGAATCGACCTCAAGGAGAGGAGATACAAAACCCGATTCGGCAGAGGACTGATCAAGGAACACGAGGCCGTTTTGGCCAAGCCATTGACCTTCATGAATCTGAGCGGATTGGCAGTGCGCCGCATCATGGAGGTCTTTCATTTAGAGGAGAAGGATTTGATCGTGATTCACGATGATGTGGATATCGATTTCGGACGGATAAGGATCAGGGAAGGTGGTGGACATGGAAGCCACAAGGGGGTCGAGTCAATCCAAGGCCTCCTGGGGCTTTCGGGTTTTGTCCGAGTCAAGGTTGGAATCGGAAGGCCGAAGGAGAATAAGGATCTCAGCGATTATGTCTTGGAACCCTTTGGCGGCGATGAGCGGATCCTCGTAAGGGAAATGGTCGCTCGTGCCGCCGAATCGGTGGAAACGCTTATCTGCGAAGGGGTTCAAGTAGCTATGTCGCGATTCAATTAGCCGGATTTTGTGAAAAAGTTAACAGCAAAGGAGTTACCATGGATGCTATGTATGTTGCCGTCATCTCTGGAGTCTTGGCGTTGATCTTCGCGCTCTTTCTCGCCCTCTACGTCTTAAGTAACGATGAGGGATCGGAGAAGATGCGGGAGATTTCCGTTGCCATCCAGGAAGGTGCAACGGCCTTTTTGGGGCGGGAGTATCGAATTTTGGTCCTTTTTGTGGTGGTAGTGGCCATAATTCTGGGCTTCATTCCCCTCCTTGGCCCGCTCGTTTCCCTTTCCTTCGTCTTCGGAGCCATCTGCTCGGCCCTCGCCGGGTACATCGGAATGAGCATAGCAGTCCGCTCCAACGCTCGCACAGCCGCTGCCGCTCAGAGGAGCTTGAACGATGGGCTGCGGGTTTCCTTCCGAAGTGGAGGCGTTATGGGGATGTGTGTCGTCGGCATCGGTATCCTTGGCCTTAGCACCCTTTACTTCCTCTTCGGAGATCGACTGGATTTTATGACGATCCTTCCAGGGTTCGGGTTCGGGGCCTCCTCTGTTGCCATCTTCGCCAGGACAGGGGGAGGTATTTATACCAAGGCGGCCGATATGGGAGCGGATTTGGTGGGGAAGGTGGAAAAGGGAATACCCGAGGATGACCCGAGAAATGCCGCGGTAATAGCCGATTTCGTGGGTGATAATGTGGGAGATGTGGCCGGAATGGGAGCCGATCTCTTCGAGTCCTACGTCGATTCCATCATCGCAACCATCACCCTGGCAATGATTGCCATGATGCCCAGCATCAAAGGCGGAATGCCTTTAGTCCCAGATGAGAAGGCGGCATGGTATCTGCCCATGATGGTTGCCTCAGGCGGAATCGTGGCATCCATTATCGGGGTCTTCCTGGTCCGAGTCGGAGATAAGCCGGAAATGGAAGCCCTCCTAACGGCGCTTCGTCGTGGCACCTTGGCAGCATCTATCCTGACCGCTATCTTCTCATTACTGGCTGTCTATTTGCTCAAGGCCGATATAGGAATATTCTATGCCGTCTTTGCCGGACTGGTAGCCGGAGTCCTCATAGGGGAGAGCACCAACTATTATACCTCTTATGCCTATCCCCCGACTCGAGGTGTCTCGGAGGCATCATTAACGGGGGCTGGGACCACGGTGGTGAGGGGATTCGCCACCGGCCTTATGAGCACTTTTGCACCCATTATTCTGGTGGGTATCGCCATCATCGTTGCCCACCATTTCGCGGATGTTTACGGTGTGGCCATTGCTGGCATTGGAATGCTTTCAACGTTGGGAATTACCCTTGCCACCGACGCTTACGGACCAGTGGCGGATAACTCAGGGGGGATCGTTGAAATGTCACGGCTTCCGAAGGAAATCAGGGAGCGAACCGATGCCCTCGATTCGCTGGGAAACACAACGGCGGCAACGGGCAAAGGATTTGCAATCGGCGCAGCGGCACTGACAGCCCTTGCCCTCATGTTATCCTATTGCAATGCCGCGGGCATCAAGGTTTCCGAGATCAGCCTTTTGGATGCCAGAGTGCTCGTGGGTCTTTTCATCGGGGCCATGTTGCCCGCTCTGTTCTGCGCCATGACGCTGACGGCCGTCGGTCGGACTTCCTTTGCCATCATCAACGAGGTTCGTCGGCAATTCAGCGAAATTGAGGGATTGATGGAGGGGAAGGCAAGGCCCGAATATGGGAAGTGTGTTGATATCTGCACCAAGGCAGCCCTCAAGGAGATGTTGGTCCCAGGATTGATGACTGTGGTTGCCCCTATTATCGTCGGATTGCTCCTTGGTCCTCTGGCCCTAGGGGGTTTTTTAGTGGGTGCCATCGCCAGCGGGTTTGTCCTGGCTATTACTATGGCGAATGCCGGGGGGTCGTGGGACAACGCAAAGAAGTGGATAGAGAAGGGAAATTTCGGGGGTAAAGGGTCAGAAGCTCATAAGGCCGGCGTTGTGGGCGATACCGTTGGAGATCCAATGAAGGATACCTCGGGGCCGTCTCTGAATATTATGATTAAGCTCATGTCGATTATTGCGCTGGTGTTCGCGCCGGTCATAGGGAAATTTCCCGGGATCTTGTGATGACCACGGTTTTATTCGCCGCGTTCGATCTCCATGAACAGCTTCCCGTTATTAAAGATCCTGACGCCACCGGTGGATTCGGAGATGGCGAGGGCGATGGCCTGAGTCACGTTCGTAATACCCGCCGCCGCCAAATGACGACTGCCCAGGCCCTTGGGCATTTCGATTTTTTCGCCGGAGGCGTCGAGATGCCTTCCGGCGGCCAGAATTACCCCGTCCTCCCTGATGATGAAGGCGCCATCAATGGTTGAGAATTCCTTGATGGTATCCTTAAGCTTCGGATCGAGGATATTTCTCTCCTCTTCGGGATAGCCCTTGAAGGGATTGATAACCATCTGATGGGAGAACTTGAGGACCTCCTCATGATCCCCCAACACGAAAATCGAACCCACGGGTTTACCCTCCCTTCCCTCGGTAGAGAGTTCGAGGGCGATGCCGAAGATTCTATCGAATACCTCGGGTTTGACAACCTCGGCAACGACGGGGAGGTCAGTTGTGGATAGAATTTCCAGCTCCTTTCCTATCTCCAAGATGATGAGGGTGTCGAGAATGCCGAACTTTGCGATTCCTGACAGGCACACGAGCTTATCTCCCCGCTGAATGATCCCGGAGGAGAGGCCCTCGATCACGGCGACCTTTATCTGACTGGTCCGGCTCAGTTCGATTTGGGGAACCTTGACCAGGTTGTTAATGATGGGGAGGGCCTCTTGATAGGTGGATTCGTCCTTGACCACGCCGATGACATCGGTCTTGGCGGTTTGAGCCATTTTAGTGAGGGCTTCGTAATCCGTTACAACATCGACGTAAACCAAAATGGCTTTTGCCTTTGTCCGTGTGGCAATGGAGCAGGCCATCTCCAACATCATCCTATTTTCCTTCCGCATCCGTTTCCTCTCTTTCTCGGCCACGTGAATTCTTGAGACCCTGCGGTACTCTCTCCACATTTCTATTTCGTACTGATGGGGATTATATTATAATATCTTTCTAAAAACAATATGTTGCCTTACCGAACCCTTGAACCGGAAGCCATAAGAAATTCGTTATTGGGGTCTATGACCCGGGAAACCGAAGTCAAGGGAACTGAAGGGGGTGCCAATGGGTTTTAGATGTGGTATCGTTGGCCTACCAAATGCCGGGAAATCCACCATCTTCAACGGTTTGACCTTCGCGGGTGCTGAAGTGGCAGTATATCCGTTTACAACCATTGAGCCCAATGTGGGGGTCGTTGCCGTACCGGACGAGCGACTGAACCGCATCGCCGATCTCATCCATCCCAAGAAGGTGATCCCGACGACCTTGGAATTCCTCGATATTGCTGGATTGGTAAAGGGGGCCAGCAAAGGGGAGGGTCTGGGAAACCAGTTCCTGGGCCACATCCGCAATGTGGACGCAATAGCCCATATCGTCAGGTGTTTCGACAATGAAAATGTCTCCCATGAGTATGGTTCCATTGATCCGCGAAGGGACATGGAGGTGGTGGAAACGGAACTCGTCCTGGGCGACCTCCAGGTTTTGGAGAAACGGATGGCCAAAGTGGGCAGACTAGCAAAACTCGGCGGTAAGAGAGAGGCGGAGGAAGTCGAAGTCTACGAAGAGGTTATGGCTGTGCTCAATCGGGGAGAAAAGGCCATCAGCATGGGATATGGGGGGCACAAAAAGTCCATCTTCGACGACCTTGGCCTTCTCAGTGCTAAACCAGTTTTCTATGTGGCCAATGTAGATGAGGCCCAGCTAAAAGGAGATGGTTCATATATTCAGGAGGTGAGGAGCTTCGCCCAAAAGCAGGAGAGCCGGGTAGTTGTTATTTGTGGGGATCTTGAATCTGAAATCGCGGAACTGGATGAGGGAGATAGGGATGCGTTTCGGGAGAGCCTTAGCCTTGAGGCATCGGGCCTTGATCAACTAGTCAAGGTAGGCTACGAGGTTGTGAACCTGATAACCTTTTTCACTACCGTCAGCGATGAACTGAGGGCTTGGACGGTGGTAAAGGGTACCCAGTCGCCAGTAGCCGCTGGGAAGATTCATTCGGACATGGAAAGGGGGTTTATACGGGCGGAGGTGGTTTCCTTCGAGGATTTCATCCAGTGTGGTTCAGAACATGCGGCAAGGGAGAAAGGCCTCCTTCGCTCAGAGGGGAGGCAGTATGTGGTTCAGGACGGGGATATCATCCACTTCAGGTTCAATGTCTGAATACTTTCCCCTTTTGCCTTATCTCTTTCTTCAAAGGGGATTAGGTTTCATAAGGGGAAATTCGCCATGAAGGTGAGGGAAGAGGCGTCATCGTTTTTCCAAGATTAAGACCACGTGATTTTTGTTTATGGCCACGAATTCCGCCTCATCGACCAAGCCCCCGGACTTGAGGGAATAGATTTTGGCATCGGTGACGGGGATGAAATGGTAACCCTCCTGATTGAGCGTGTCCGTGATGCGGGTATTGGGCAGGAGATAGACGTTTCCCTCGATCCTGTTTTGAAGGGTCTGAATCTTAACGGGGATTTTTTCTTTCTTGATCCTGGCTTTGTACATCTTCACCTCCCAATCTATGGATTCCCTGCATGAGATATCTCATACGATATCGCTTTTGGTAAAGATTGACTCGAGGATGTAACCCTCTTTAGCCAGATTTTCCCGTCCCCCCTCCTCCCGATCGACGAGGGCTAGCACCTGGACCACGTGCAATCCCTGGGCCTTAGCGATCTCGATGGCCCTCAAGATGGTTCTCCCCGTGGTCACCACATCTTCAACGACGGCTACCTTGGTTCCGGGCTTTAGGTTTTTGTCGCCTTCTATCCACAAGGCCTTTCCGTGCTTTTTGGGCTCTTTTCGGATGATAAAGGCCGGGATTGGAACGCCCTCCAAGTAGCTGACAACGGAAATGGCCGTAACAATGGGGTCTGCACCCAATGTGGGACCTCCAACGGCTTCAACGGGGATTTTTGATTTCTTGATCATCTCATGAAAGAGCCTTCCCGCCATATATCCGCCTTCCGAGTTTAAGGTAGTCTGTTTTCCATCAACATAGAAGTGGCTCTTCTTCCCTGAAGTTAGTGTGACCTTCCCCTTTTCATAGGATTTCTCCCGAATGATTTCCAAAAGGCGAATCCTCAAGTCCACCCTTCCACCCCCTCCTTCAATGAACTGGATCTGAATCCATCCGGATGAGTTCGATGCCACCGCCATGCGGTCTCGATAATCTCCTCCAATTTCTCGTACCGAGGAATCCATCCTAACCTTTTTCGGATCTTTTCGGAGGATGCAACCAAGACGGGCGGATCTCCATGCCTCGGTTGAGACTCCTTGACAGGTATCGTCCTTCCCGCCACATGACTGGCCGTTTGGATGATTTGCTGGACGGAGAAGCCTTCTCCATTTCCCAGGTTAAAAATATCGAACTCCTCACCTGCATGTAAGGCCTCGAGGGCCAGGATATGAGCATCGGCGATGTCCAGGATATGAATGTAGTCTCGAATACAGGTTCCATCTGGAGTGTCATAATCGGTTCCGAAAATAGGGACCTTGCGACCTTTTCTCAATAGGGCCCTCAACGCTGTGGGGATAAGGTGGGTTTCCGGATGATGATCTTCCCCGATGAGGCCGTCGGGATCTGCGCCAGCGGCGTTGAAATACCTTAGGGAAATGTATTTGAGGCCATGGGCTACCCTACAGCTCTCGAGAATTTTCTCGAAGATGAGCTTGGTCTCCCCATATGGATTTATCGGGACTGCTGGAGAATCCTCCCCAATGGGGACTCGAGGAGGATTCCCGTAGACGGCTGCCGAAGAGGAGAACACGATCTTATTCACCTTATGCTCGAGCATTTTACCCAAAAGTCTTAGGCCCTTATTGACGTTGTTATTGAAGTATTTCAGTGGGGCTTTGGTCGAATCGCCTACAAGGCAGTCGGCCGCCATATGGATAACCGAATCGATTTCATGGCCGACAAGGATCTCTTGGAGGATGGCTTCATCACCAATATCGCCTTGGATATATGTTCCCCCAACGACGGCTTCCCGATGCCCCGTTTGCAGGTTGTCGAGGACGATGGTCTCTAAACCCCTTTCTAAAAGCCGTTTTACGACATGGCTACCAATGTAACCGGCTCCTCCGGTTATCAGAACCTTGCCCACCCTGGGGTCTCCTGTGAATTCAACCGATACATAACCTTTCATTTTAATCAATTGAACTTTTTCCTGTCAACAGGAAACGCTGGAAGTTCCCAGAATTTTATGAGAAAATCGTTGTCCCCGAGCACAATTCGCTGGAAAAGTGGTATGCTCATCGAGAGTGATTTCTTTTCATTATGCTATCCATATGCAATGGTGGAATGATAGATGAATGGAACAAAGGAATGTTGGAATGGTGGGAAAGCGCAAAGCACCTGAGTTCCAATATGATCAGGTTACAACAATTCTCCTTCATAAGGGTCAGGAAACTTCAGAAAGCACCGTTGGTGTTTCCTAGGTTTTAAAAAACTCCGTTGTTGCCGAGCTTCATGAGCTTGAGTGTTGTCGGGATTCTATGACAAGCCAGAGGGGGAAAGTCAGCCCCCGGGAGCCCTTCAGTCCTACCATGGGGTCCAAGACTCATGGTACATTCTCAGGCCCAAAGAATCACGGCGAAGCGTGGGAACCCTCCTCCTTCCCAAAGGTCTCCCGGAGAAAGTTTAGGGCTTGTTCTCGATCTCCTATTTCTCCCCGTATCTGTCTTTCCTGAATGTAATGGAGGATGAGGCCCACGACAGGGCCCGGTTCATATCCCAGCCTCATCACGTCCCTACCTGTAATGAGGATGGGAGGACTCATGATATCTCGCCCTTTGCAGAGGACTTTGATCTGACGGCAGAGTTGGACCAGTTTTTGGTCCGGAGGGGATAGCCCAGCGTTGGTGCTTGCCCGTCGGTCCAAGAGAGAGAAGATGATCAGCAGCCTTACGGGAGTCCCTACGTGATGGACGAATTGCCTCAGGGCCTTTTGGTCCACCGGCGATCGGGAGAGCTTCAATAGGTTCCCATGATGATCCATTAATTTCTTTACCAGCTCTTTGAAGCGATTTGAGAATTTCATCCTGATCATTATTTCATAGGCCAAATGGGAATAAGATTCCTGAGAAATGGACTTCCTCGTAGCCGAATGATTGTCGGTGACCTGGATCCTTCTCATACCATTGAACAGGGCGACATAGGAAAGGATGAGCCTTTCCTCCGTATGTAAGGGCAAATCCCCTTCCCATCCATTCCATTGGCCGAGGCACTTGAGGAATCGTAAGTACTGGGAAAAGGCATCCGCCTGGAATAATTTCATCCGTTTCAAACCCTGGGGTATCTGGAGTTCAGGGAAAATCTCCGAGAGTAGACCGAGGGCGGCCAATTCCCTCATACCTAAGAAGGACTTTGGTGAGAGGAGGATCCTGTCCATTTCCATCTTTATCCTCTCTACGGAGATGGTCCTGACCAGGCTTTGCTTTCGACGGATAACTCCTTTCGTCTTTTCATCCAGTCGAAACCCTTCCAGGATGGAGAGGTATCGAACCCCCCTGATCATCCGGAGGGGATCCCGATCGAACCCCTCCGGCGAGACCATGCGAATGAGCTTCTTATCGATGTCTTTCTCGGATCCCGGATGGAAGTAAAATCGATGCTCATGCAGGGAATAGGCCATTGCGTTGATGGTGAAGTCCCTTTTATTGAGGTCTTCTTGGATTGTGGATCCATCTATCGCATTGAAATCGAGGATCTCATTTCCCGTGAGGATTCGGTAAACCCTCTGTTTCTCATCCTTTCCCATGGGAAAAAGATGGCCTTTGAGCTCTTGACGGAGCTTGTCAACAAAGTTCATATCCCTTTGGTGAAGGACGAAATCATAATCCTGTCGGCCCCTGCCGAGGGTCAGGTCCCGAATGGTACCGCCAACCAGGTAAACCTCAACCCTCTCCCTTTTCGCGATGGAGGCAAGGGCCATCAGTACTCGATCCCCATGGATTCTTTCGATGATTTTCTGGAGTTTGAGCATAGCACGTAACAAGTTGAAAAATGGGGTGTTTTGTGGTAGGAGTTTTATTGATCAGGTTAAGCCAAAGCAGATCGATTGTCAACGGAATGCCGTTGTTTTAGGTCTTTTCAGTTGCTGGGAATTCTTCCGGGGGAGAGGATTTCACGAGCCGAAACCTTCCCTGGGTTAGTTGGAGGGGAAGGGGAAAGGGTTAACGGTTGAGTCCGCCGAAGGTGAGGGAGCAGTTAGAGGCACGGGAACGGGAGCTTCTTTCGCCTTTTGCCACTTTGAGCAGTAACAGTAAGGGACGGATTGTCCAAGAGGAGGAGTGCGATATCCGTCCTGCCTTTCAGCATGACCGTGACCGGATCATCCATTCCAAGTCATTCCGCCGTTTAAAGCACAAAACTCAGGTATTTTTGGTCCCGACCGGGGATCACTATCGCACCCGTTTAACCCATACCCTTGAAGTTTCTCAAATTGCCAGGACGATCTCGAAAGCTCTCCGGCTCAATGAGGATTTGACCGAGGCCATTGCCCTTGGACATGACCTGGGACATACTCCCTTTGGCCATGCTGGAGAGGAGGTCCTTGACAAGCTCGTTGCGGGAGGTTTCCATCACGCGGAACAGAGCTTGAGGGTGGTGGATATCCTGGAACGGGATGGCATTGGATTGAATCTAACTCTTGAAGTCCGGGATGGGATCCTAAGGCATTCGAAGGGGAAGGGAGAAATCATATGCGAAGATGTATCCGAGATGCCGATAACCCCGGAGGGACAGGTTGTGCGGATCGCCGACATCATTGCTTATATCAATCATGATATCGACGATGCCCTTCGGGGAGGAATCATTAGGGATGAAGATATCCCCGAGGACTGTTCTCGAATTCTTGGATATACGCACTCCCACCGGATCAATACCATGGTGGTCGATCTCATTACGTCTACGTCAGACGAATCGACCTTTGAGCTCCGCCTCTCGAAGGAGATTTCGGAGGCAATGGTTAAACTACGGGATTTCCTTTATGACCGCGTATACGATGTGGACAAAGTCCACAGGGATTTCATCAAGTCCTCAAAGATCGTGGAAGAACTCTATCATTATTTCATGGAGAACGAGGAGGTCTTTTTGAGGGAAATAGGCAAGGGGGAGCTCTACGATCCCCTGGAACTCTGCGTGCGTGATTTCATCGCAGGCATGACGGATCGGTATGCCTTTAGACTGTACGAGAAGATTTTTCTCCCCCTTCCCTGGATGATTGTGTGAGAACCCTCCCTTTGTCCTTTTCCGGGCAAGGTTAGCTCTACCTCTTCCTCCAGCTTTGGCCCTCTCAATGGCTGGCTTTCCCTTCCGTTCGGCTGAGCCCTTCGGTTTGCCCTCGGGGTCGAAGACTCACGACGAAGCCAGCTCACCCCAGATAGATACCCCACTTCTCCAGCATATTACGCTTGGGGATAATGCTGTTCTCCAGGGACTCAGGAAACTTCCGGTCGCCAAAGCTTGACATTCCCTCAATCTGTGAGATACTTGTTATAAATTTAGATTTTTCCTCAACTTTTTTTACCCTATTCTAAGGAGGGTTTATCAGGCAAGGGAGATTCTTATTGCCGATGGTAATAAGGCAGCCCATAAGGCCTTTGAGGAAATCTTCAAGGAAACCCATTACAATCTCATCTTTTCCGAAAACGGCGAAGATGCCCTCCTAAAGATGAAATTGTCCAAACCGGCCCTGGTCATTGCCGATGTCACCATGCCTGACAAAAATGGGAAAGAACTCTGCCAGGTTTTCAAGGAAGATCCCAATCTGAATAAAGTCCCCTTTGTTCTTTTGGGAGGCCCTTTCGATGAGGACATCGAAGAGGAAAAGAAGCAGGTGAGGGCCGATGGGACCATCACGAAACCCCTGCAGAGGGAGCCTATTCTAAAACTGGTGGATGGATTGCTGATGGCTGAACCAGGCGAGGGGATGGGGGAGATTGAGGAGGAGATCTTGGAGTTGCAACCCATGGCGGAGGTAACCGAATCGGCCAGTTCCAAGGGAGAAGAGGAGATAATCGATCTATTGGATATTATCGAGGAGCCGGCGGCAAAACCTGAAGAAGTCCCTCCTGAGGCCCCCGGAGAAGCTATGATTAGTGGAGAGGGAGGGGAGTTGGGGGAAGCGGGAGCTGTAGGGGAGAAAGCAATTGCCGATCTCGAATTACCAGTGGATATGGAGTTGCCAAAGGCAGAGGAAGCAATCCAGATGCCGGAGATGGAAAGGCCCGGCCCGGGATTTGAGATCCCTGAGAAAGTGGATGTCGAAACGGAACCGGCCGAGATGGAGGGTAAGATTTCCCCCGAAGAGGAGATGGTCAAGGCCGGTGGCATTGAGAAACAATATCCGGGCCCGCTCGAGGGGACCTCTGAACCTGAAGCAGGGGCATTGGGAGCTGAAGAGACTACGGAAGAGCTTCCGACTGAGGGAATGGGAGAGTTACCCCAGGATGTGCTGAGTGGGGAGGGCTTGGAGGAGGCTTTGGCACAGCAGCTCAAAGAATTGTCGGTCGAAAGGACCTCTGCACCTGAAGCAACGGCATTGGAAGCCGAAGAGAGTACGGAGGAGCTTTCCACTGAGGGAATAGGAGAGTTGCCCCAGGATGTGCTGAGGGGGAAGGGTTTGGAAGAAGCATTATCGGAAGAGATCGAAGAGTTGCCGGGAGATCTCCTCGGCGAGAAGGAGCCGAAAGAGACCCGCAAGGAACGAAAGGATACCCCGGATAGGGAGAAGGCGGAGCTCGAGGGGGTGGAGGAGTTGGGGGAGGAAACTGAAGTGCTGAGGGAGGAAGAGGAAGTCCTGGAAGAGGCATTAAGGGAATTACCTGGAGAATCCCTTGAAGAGGGGAAGGTGGAAGCGCCTCCCGAAGGACAGGTATCCGTGGAAGAACAAGGAGGATTAGAGGAGTTGGGAGAAAAGACTGATATTCTTGGGGAGGAAGAAGATGTCCTGGAAGAGACATTGAAGGAGTTACCGGCAAGGAGCCCGGAAGAGGAGGAATTTAATAAACTCTCCGGAGGAGATATATCCACGGACGAGTTTGAGTGGCAACCCGAAGCGGTTCCTCAGGAGGTGGATTTTTTGGAGGGCTTGGCCGAAAAGGTGTTGAGGGAGGAGGATTTACAGGCTTTTGGTGAAGAAGGTCAGAAGGAGGAAGGACTGGAAGGGTTTACGGAGGAGGTTCCCACCGAGGCAATAGGTGAGTTTCCCCAGGATGTCACGGAGGAAAAGGGCCTGGAGGAGGCCCTGGCCGAAAAGATCGAGGAGTTACCGGTCGAGGAAACCCCTGAGCCTGAAAGAGCGGAATTAGGAGCTGAAGGGGTTCGTGAAGAGGTTTTCAAGGAGGGGGAACTGGAAAAGTTAGCGGAGGAGGCCACAAGGGACCAGGAAACGACGGAGATCGCGGAAGGCGCTTTGGCGGAGGCTATTGAGGAGTTTACTGGGGAGACGGTGAGAGAGGGAGAGGAGAGAGTTCAACCCTCTCCAGAGAGGCCGGTTCAAGAGACGATCTCTGGAGCGATCAAGGAATTGGTGGAAGGTGTGAGCGCGAAAGTCCTTCCTAAATTGACAGAGGCCATTGCCGCCGCTGCCGCTGAGAGCATCGAGAAAACGGTCCGGAAAATCGTGCCTGCAATGGCAGAAGAAGCCATTCAAAAGGAGATACAGAAGTTGGAAAAAATCAAAAAGGAAGAGGAGTTTGATGTATAGCGTGGTTTACGTTGCCGGGGCGGGAGCTTGCTATGGAAGCGCAGATCTTGAGTAAGGCGTATGAACCTAGTGCCGTAGAGGATAAATGGTATGCATTCTGGATTGAGGGGGGGTTTTATAGAGCAGATACAGATTCCGCCAAAGCCCCGTATTCGATCGTCATCCCACCACCGAATATAACCGGCTCTCTCCACATGGGGCATGCCCTCAACAATACCTTGCAGGATATCTTGATCCGTTTCAAGCGTATGCAGGGCTTTAACAGCCTGTGGATGCCAGGAACGGATCATGCTGGAATTGCCACCCAGAACGTGGTGGAAAAGAAGCTGGCCGAGGAGGGCCTTGATCGCCACAGCTTGGGGAGGGAGAAGTTTATCGAGCGAGTCTGGCAGTGGAAGGAACAGTATGGAGGAATGATCACCAACCAGCTGAAAAAGTTGGGAGCCTCATGCGATTGGGATCGAGAGCGGTTTACCATGGATGAGGGCCTATCGGAAGCAGTTAGGGAAGTCTTCGTGCGGCTATACCAAGAAAACCTGATCTACAAGGGCAACTATATCATAAATTGGTGTCCTCGGTGTCGAACCGCCCTATCGGACCTAGAGGTGGAACATGAGGAGGAATCCGCGAAGCTCTACCACCTTGCGTATCCCCTCAAGAGTGGGGGAAAATCAATTACGGTGGTGACCACGCGGCCGGAGACGATGTTAGGCGATACAGCCGTCGCCGTCAATCCCAAGGACGATAGGTATCAGGATCTCATCGGGGAGAAGGTGATTCTGCCCGTCCTGTCCAGGGAAATTCCCATTATCGGCGACGAGTATGTGGATATGGAGTTCGGTTCGGGCGCATTAAAGGTCACTCCGGCCCATGATTTAAACGATTTCGAGATCGGCTTGGCTCACGGGTTGGAGATGGTGAAGGTCATCGATGAGGATGGCAAGATGAGCAGAGAGGCCGGGCCATATCAGGGATTGGAGCGTTTTGAATGCCGGAAGAGGATCGTAGGGGATTTTGAAAGGGATGCGACCCTATTGAGGACGGAGGATTACCGTCATAATGTTGGACATTGTTATCGGTGCAAGACCATTATTGAACCGACCTTGTCGAAACAATGGTTTGTCCGGACGAAACCCCTGGCAGAAGCAGCCACTCAGGCCGTGAAGGATGGACGAACGAAAATCGTTCCACCGATTTGGAAAAAGACCTACTTCGAATGGATGAATAGCATTCGAGACTGGTGTATCTCCAGACAGATCTGGTGGGGGCATCGGATTCCCGCTTGGTATTGCAAGGGGTGCGATGAGATCATCGTCTCACAAGAGGAACCGCGCTCCTGTGGCCGATGTGGCGGCAGGAAATTGCAACAAGAGACCGATGTCCTCGACACCTGGTTTAGCTCGGCCTTGTGGCCCTTTTCGACATTGGGTTGGCCTAAGGAGACAGAGGAGCTCGGGGTCTTTTACCCCACATCGGTCCTGGTTACCGGCTTCGACATCCTCTTTTTTTGGGTAGCCCGGATGATGATGATGGGGTTAAAGTTTATGGGTGATGTTCCCTTTAAAGACGTTTACATCCACGCCCTGGTGAGGGATATCCAGGGCCGCAAGATGAGCAAATCGAGGGGCAATGTCATTGACCCCGTAGTGGTAATGGAGGAATATGGGACGGATGCCTTTCGATTTACCCTGGCCGCATTCGCGGCTCAGGGAAGGGATATATGTCTTTCCGAAGAGAGGATCGAGGGATATCGCCACTTCGCCAATAAGATATGGAATGCTTCTCGCTTTTCGTTGTCCAATTTAGTCGATTTTCCGGGAATCTCCCACGAGAGTATCCTCGGTGAAATGAGTTTGGCCAATCGTTGGATATTGTCAAGGTTCAATGAGACAGTAAGGGAGGTCACCGAGGCCTTAGAGGAGTATCGATTTAACGAAGGGGCGCAGGCCATTTACCATTTCATATGGCATGAATTCTGTGACTGGTTTCTTGAGTTGATCAAACCAGTTCTCTATGTGACAGACGATCAACAGGAGCGTACCGTTACCCAGTACGTCTTGATGAAGGTATTGGACGGAGCTTTGAGGTTACTTCATCCCTTTATGCCTTTTATTACGGAGGAGATCTGGCAAAGGCTTCCCCACGAAGGCAAAAGCATCATGATAGCGGATTTTCCCCGATACGATGACGATTTGAGAGACGAGGAGGCCGTCGGAGACATGGATTTAGTGATGAGGACGATAGGGGGGATCCGCAATATCAGGGGAGAGATGGATATTGCTCCCAACAAACGATTAGATGTGTTCTTGTTGGCCGGAAAGGATGGTATCCGGGAAAGGCTTGAACAATACCGGACATACATTACACATCTGGCACGGGTTAAGACCCTTTCTTTCATTACTTCGGGCGAGAAATACCGGGATGTGGCAAGAGCTGTCCTTGGGGATGTGGAGATTTTTATTCCGTTGGGAGAGGACATGGACCTTGAAGAAGAGGCCAGGAGGCTTAAGAAGGAGATTCAAAAGGTTGAGAGGGATTTAGAGCTCGTTGATCGAAAGCTCTCCAACGATGAATTTATCTCTAAGGCCCCCGAAGAGGTGGTGGAAAAGGTCAAGATAAAGAGGGAGGCTTTGCTGAACAGGGATAAAAGGCTCAGGGAAAGTCTTGGCGAGATCCTGGAAATTCGAGGATCCACCTGGGAAAAAGGGGGGGGATGAAGTCACGGCATTGTACGAAGTGGATGAGTCAGTCGATTCCATGGAGAGATTGTTACGGGGAAGGTCGAAGGGCTAAATAGACAACGCGAGAAGAGCCTAAGGGAGCTGAGAGGTACTGAGGGAACCGATAGGATAAGACAAATCCACAATGCCTTCACAGTATCCGCTGCAAAGGGTTTCTTAGAAGGCCATTCCGTTCAAAACTTCGTCATATCTGCTCGAATATTTGAGATAGGGTGACTCGGCAATTGATTTAACTACTCGAGGGGAGTTAAAGGATGGGGATGTGCTTCGGCTCATCCAGTCATCTCAAAAATTGGCTCATGAGATCTTTTTTGGAAGGGAAGAAGATATGAAGATAGGGGTTGAAGATGTGGAGTACGTCGCCAGATTGGCCAAATTGACGCTCTCGGATGAGGAGAAGGAGGAATTTACAACCCAATTGGATGATATATTGACGTATATGGGTAAGTTGAATGAGGTGGACACGGCGGGAGTAGAACCAACCTCCCACGTTATTTCGATTAGAAACGTCTTGAGGAATGATGAGGTTTGTGAATCCCCTCCCCCTGAACCTTCTCTGAAGAATGCACCGGAGACGGAAAGGGCCTTTTATAAGGTACCAAAGATCATCGAATAAGCGGGGATCTGATCGAACGAGGGGAAACTATGGAATGGGGTCGATTAACAGTGCATGAAGCCCATGAACACCTGATGAAGAGATCATTCTCATCGCTAGAGTTAACCCAATCCTTCTATGGTCGCATCAAAGCGGTGGATTCCAAAGTCGCCGCCTATCTTACCCTGACGGAAGAGGAGGCGTGCCACCAAGCCCAACAGGCCGATGAGAAGATTGCTAAAGGGGAGCGCGTAACCGAATTGACGGGGATTCCCCTAGCCCTGAAGGATATCCTGTGCACCAAGTCCATAAGGACAACGTGCGCGTCGAAAATATTGAGTGACTTTTACCCCCCCTATGATGCAACGGTAGTCAAGAAATTGAGGGAAAGGGGTGCGGTCTTTTTGGGGAAGGCAAACATGGATGAGTTCGCCATGGGATCATCTACGGAGAACTCTGGGTTCAATATTACCAGGAATCCATGGGATCTCAATAGAATTCCCGGCGGATCCAGCGGTGGATCCGCTGCAGCTGTGGCTGCCGATGAGTGTATCGCCTCTCTGGGATCGGATACAGGAGGTTCTATTAGACAACCTGCTGCTTGCTGCGGGGTAGTCGGCCTTAAACCGACGTATGGCAGGATTTCCCGCTTCGGCCTTGTGGCCTTTGCTTCTTCCCTGGATCAGATCGGACCCATAACAAAAGATCTGACCGATTGTGCCATTTTGATGAATAGTATCAGCGGTCATGACACTAATGATTCGACCTCCGTGAATGTGGCGGTTCCCGATTATAGAAAGGCGTTGGTAAACGATGTGAAGGGGATGAGGCTGGGTATCCCCAAGGAGTATTTCGTGGAGGGAATGGACCGAGATGTTGAAAGGGCCGTTTGGGAGGCCATTAAGCTCTTGGAACAATGGGGTGCATCGATTAAGGAGGTCTCTCTCCCCCATACGGAGTATGCCGTCGCCACGTATTACATCATCTGTACAGCCGAGGCAAGCTCCAATTTGGCTCGGTACGATGGGGTGAAATACGGCCACCGGGCAAGGGGATACGATGGTTTAATCGACATGTACGCCAAAACCCGGGCAGAGGGATTCGGGCCCGAGGTGAAGCGAAGAATCATGCTGGGGACCTACGTATTATCAGCGGGGTATTATGATGCCTATTACCGGAAGGCACAACAGGTAAGGACTCTCATCAAAGGGGATTTCGACCGAGCTTTTGAGGAGTGCGATGCCCTCCTGACCGCCACCTCACCCACGCCCGCATTCATGATCGGGGAGAAGGTGAAGGATCCCCTCCAAATGTATCTTTCTGATATCCTCACCATTCCCGTGAACCTGGCGGGTCTTCCGGGCATTTCCATCCCATGCGGATTCAGCAGTGAAGGGCTTTCCATTGGGCTTCAAATCATCGGAAAGCATTTCGATGAGGAGACGATCCTGCGAGTGGCCCACACCTTTGAACAGCGCACTGATTACCACCTGAAACGCCCCCAACTAGATTGAGATCTCCCAGAAGGTTGCTCTTGGCTACTCAAAATTCTAAAGTTCGCTCCTCTACAAAGAGCGCTCATACGGCACATCGTTCCAAAAACTCGTCGTCCGAGCTCAGATATTGAATTTATGCCCCTCCATTTAACGACTTTCTTACCTTACGAACCGGTCGACTCTAGCAGCCAATCCAGGTAGGTTTCGGATCCCCGAATTATGGGAATGGCAATGATTTCCGGTACTTCGTAGCTGTGGATTTCCCTGACCTTGCTTTCAACCTGTTCGAATAGGGCCATTCGGGTCTTGATGAGCAAAAGGAGTTCCCCCTCATCCCAGATCTTTCCCTTCCATCGGTAGATGGACCGAAGGCCCAGGATGATATTGACACAGGCGGACAGTTTCGAATCCACCAGGGAACGGGCAATACGCTCCCCTTCCTCCTGCGAGTTTGTCGTCACCAGAATGAGGACGAATTCCCCTTGGTTTTGTCTCCTCGCCATAGCATTTCCCCATGAGAGCTTGTGATCGATCTCACCGTTCCACCCCATGAAATTATCGTTTTTTAACATTTTACGCCAAAGGATTCAAGAAGAACAACAGACCCCTTGACAAGGCCGGGATGGTGCCTTATGTTCATTTCTGCACTAGGTCTTGTCCCTGGAGAAGAGAACATCCATGATTCCCTTACGCGATACGATTCAGTCGAAGACCTACCCGATCATCAGAAACGCCCTCATCGCTATCAATGTCCTGGTTTTTGTTTGGCAACTGGCCCAGGGGCCCTATCTTAAAAGGATCCTTTACCTGTATGGTGTAGTTCCAATTCGGTATTCAGACCCAGGGATTTCGGGAGAGTTCACCTTTCTGCAACAGCTCGTTCCATTCTTGAGCTATATGTTCCTCCATGGCGGATTTCTCCATCTGCTCGGGAACATATGGTTTCTCTATATCTTTGGAGACAACGTGGAAGACAAGCTAGGGCCATCCCGTTTTTTCGCATTCTATATCCTGAGCGGTATGGCTGCCGCGTTGATCCATCTTGCGACCAACTGGCACTCCCCTCTCCCAACCATAGGTGCCAGTGGAGCCATTGCAGGCGTTATGGGAGCCTATTTCCTCCTTTTCCCCCGTTCGAGGGTCCTCACAATGGTTCCTATATTCTTCTTTCCCCTTTTCTTTGAGTTGCCGGCCGTTTTCTTCCTGGGCTACTGGGCCCTGATCCAATTCTTTTTCGCCTCGCTGAGCCATGGACAGGCAGGCGGAGTCGCTTATCAGGCTCATATAGGGGGATTTATCTTCGGTTTGGCTACCATAAAGCTCTTTGTTGCCCTTCCGAGAACCGGAATCAGCCAGAGACTTGCCCATTCCCTGCAGCGACGAAGTACGCCACGGCTTCAACGGATCCGTCCCCAAGAGGGGAAAGAGCTTGATATCTACGGGACCATTGTCATTACGCCACGGGAGGCACTCTGGGGATCCCGCAAGTTCGTCAGCATTCCGCATAGAAAAAGGACAGTAGTGGTCACCATTCCCCCGGATATTGGCGATGGAACCCGCCTCAGGCTTCGGGGTATGGGCCGGAGCTCCCACCATGGGGAGCGTGGGGATCTGTATCTCACAGTGAGGATCGCACGGATGGGTGTTTCCCCAGGGGGATGAGATCTACTTGGGATTTTCTGAGGGGATACGGGATGGGGGAATGGGAGTCCTATCGAGGAGCAATGGGTTGAGAGATAGTGTTTTGGTCCCGTCCATCCCCATTCCTCGAGGTGAGGCCGGATGAAACCTTCCTCCATCTCCGCGCTTAGCTCATCTGTCGAATGAGAGGCAAATACTTACCGAGTCGAACTATCGAGCATAACTATTCGGAGGAATCCCCAGTGCCACACTGGCATTCATAAGCCTCGCCCCATCCAGGTGCATTGCCAGACCGTATTGGCTTGCCAAGTTGTAGGTTTCCCGTATTTTCCCAATCCCGTATTTTCCCAATAGGGTATACTCTTTCTCCCGGCCGATTATGGGTGTTTTCTAAGCAAACTAAACGTGTGGGCGCGTAGTGATGGTCATTGGGCCAAATTGCATTCTCGATCTGAGAGGGATCCAATACCCCCCTATCCCCCATCAACGGGCGAAACTGGATTTCAGCAAGAGCAGCTCCTCCTCCCCCCTCGTAATTGAAGGTGTGGGCATCGGATTCGATGATCACCTCATCTGCATGATGGGTATGGGCTCGGATAACTAGCTGATTGGCCATACTACCCGAGCAGACGAAAAGCGTAGCCTCCTTATTCAAAAGCTTGACCACTTTTTCGTGAAGGGCGTTGACGGGAGGATCCTCACCAAAGACATCGTTTCCCACCTCTGTTTCCATCATGGCCTTCCTCATATCGAATGTTGGTTTGGTCACCGTGTCACTTCGTAGATCGACGATCTTTTCCATAGTGGCCTTCCGTGCTAAAGGATTTTCTCGTTTTCCATTGGGGCCAATGTACACCGGCACCCAATCCGATTCAAGGGGAGAATCGAGGGGTTATTTCCGGACCCTAGATGGTACCTCCACCATGCTTCTTGTGTTTCTCGGTTTTCGGAGAATCTGGTTCTGGAATTCCTTGACAGGGATAGGGCAGGGTTATATGTTTTATTGAAAGGGACGCAATCATTCAGAGGATGAGGGAGGACCCTTTGGAGAAAAAGCAGCCCGGGGGAATGAGAATTCCATCGAAGGGGGAATGTTTGGATCTGATGAAACGGTACAATGGGATGGAAAATATTATCCGACATTGTATCAAGGTAGCCGAGATTGCCCTTTCCATTTCGACGGCACTGAACCGAAGGGGTGAGAATTTGAACTTGAATGTGGTGGAGGCCGCATCGTTGCTTCATGATATCACCAAGGCTGAAAGCCTCGATTCCAGTGAGGATCATAGCTTTACGGGTTATCAATTGTTGAGGAAGCTGGGCTATAATCGCATTGCGGAGATCGTCCGTCAGCATGTTTTCCTACTGAGGGATCGGGATTTACCATGGGTTTCGGAGGAGGAGGTTGTCAATTATTCAGATAAGAGGGTCCTTCACGATCAGATGGTAACCTTAAGGGAGAGGTTTGAAGATCTGCGGGTTAGATATTGCAAAGATGAAGACCAAAAGGAGTGGATGGATCGATTGGAAGCGCTCTGCTACCGCATTGAAAATAAGATCTGTTCGAAATTGGATATCGAACCCGAGGAGTTGGCTGTTAACCAACGCTGAACGGGAGTTTGGAGAAGATGCAATATACCTTCGAACAGGGCCCCATTAGACCTCCCAACGAGGCTTATAGTCTCCTTATCCGGGTTACCCGCAATTGTCCATGGAATCGGTGTGCCTTTTGTAGAACCTATAAGGGGGAGCGGTTTAGCCTGAGATCCGTGGATGAGGTTAAGGAGGATATTAGAACGGTTAAGGAGATCAGCCAGGAGATAAAGGGAATCTCATGGAACGCGGGTCTTGCGGGGGAGATCGATGCCTCAGTTGTTCAAACCATCTTTGACAGGCCCGATATCTACAATGAGGCCTTTCGGAGGGTTGCCCTTTGGCTTTACGGCGGGGGGAATAACGTCTTTCTCCAAGACGCCGATAACCTGAGAATGGGGGCCGACGACCTGACGGAAATAATTGCCTTTCTAAGGGAGACCTTCCCGGTTCTCCAGAGGATTACTACCTATGCGAGGTCGAAAACCGTTTATGCAATAGAACTCGAGAAGCTCAAGACGCTTCGGGAGGCGGGACTGTCAAGGGTTCATATCGGCTTGGAGTCCGGATATGATCGCCTTCTCGCCTTCATGAAGAAGGGGGTGACGGCTCTGGAGCATATCGAGGCGGGAAGGAAGGTGAAGGCATCTGGTTTGGAGCTTTCCGAATACGTGATCCTAGGATTGGGCGGGAAAGGGATGTGGAGGCCCCATGCCATTGAGACGGCCAAGGTTCTGAACCAGATCGATCCACATTTCATTCGGGTCAGAACTCTAAAGGTTCTCAGGGATATGCCGTTATACGGAAAACTCGAGGCAGCTGAATTCGTCTTGTCTTCCGATGACGAAATAATAAGGGAGGAGAGGTTGCTCATCGATGAGCTCCAAGGAATTAGGAGCTATTTCGCCAGCGATCACATCCTAAACCTTTTGGAAGAAGTGGAGGGCCAGTTCCCGAGGGAAAAAGCTAAAATGAGAGGGGTCATCGATCGATATTTGGCCCTTCCGGAGGAGGAGAGACTTAATTATCGTCTGGGAAGACGTGCTGGGCTCTATCGAAAATTGGATGACCTCAACAACCCCACGCTTTTCCAACGGGTGCAGGGTCACCTTGAGACGATACATGCTGGATCCCCGCAAAAGGTCGAAGAGGCCATCTCCGAGCTCATGGAAAGGTATATATAATTAGTTGAAATCTTTAATTAATTTGGCCAAGCGAGCGCAATTCTTATGGCAAAGCCCGGTGAACACCGATATCCATCGAAATCGGAAATGGGGAAATAATGGAGAAAAAAAAGAAAAAAAAGAAGATTTTTGTTGACATTTGCTGCGGAAATCATTACTATGAGGGCACTGTATTTCTAAAGTCCCTGTTGGGGGCTTTTAGACATACTTCAAGAGGAAAAGGAGGTGAAAAGGAATGACGAAGGCCGAACTCATCGCAAATATTTCTAAGGAGGCCAAGATTACGAAGGCGGCGGCTGAAAAGGCATTAAATTCCCTTACCAGCAATGTGACAAAGGCATTAAAAAAGGGGGATAAATTGACCCTGACCGGTTTCGGCACCTTTATGGTTGCAAAGAGGAAGGCGAGGTCGGGGCGGAACCCCAGGACGGGAAAGGAGATCAGGATACCCGCCACCAGGGTCGCCAAGTTCAAGCCGGGAAATAAACTGAGGGACACCGTGAAATAACGGCTCTTTCTTAGGAAGGGGAGAACTTTGGTTCTCCCCTTTTTTTTAGAGGAAGGAATTGGGTACAACCGAAGTGAAAAGCTGAAAGTCAAGGGAGGTAGTCCTTGAATTGGTGATGGAGATCTGCTAATAAGAATAAGGGGTTACACTTTTAGCCCTGCGATACGAGGGCTCGAGGCAAGGGAATGAAACAGATCGTTTTGGGGACGGCTGGACATATCGATCATGGTAAAACTGCCCTGATCAAAGCACTGACGGGTGTCGATACGGATCGGTTAAAGGAAGAGAAAGAGAGAGGAATTACTATTGAGCTGGGATTTGCCTCCCTCGTGCTTCCCAGCGGCTTAAGAATGGGGATTGTGGATGTCCCGGGCCACGAGAAATTCGTCAAACACATGGTCGCTGGGGCATGGGGCATTGATCTGGTTGCCTTGGTTGTGGCTGCCGATGAGGGAATCATGCCCCAAACGAGAGAACATTTGGATATCTGCAGGCTATTGGAGGTCAAGAAGGGTCTGGTAGTAGTGAGTAAGATCGATTTGGCCGACCTTGAGTTGGTCCAGTTGGTTGGTGAAGAAGTGAGGGAGTTGGTGAAGGGAACTTTTTTGGAAGGATCTCCCATTGTTACCGTTTCCTCCCTCACTGGCGAGGGGATTCCGGAGTTGTTGACTATCTTAGATAGATTGGCCAATGAAGTCCAGGGAAGGACATCCGAGGGCCTCTTTCGCTTACCCATAGACCGAGTATTCGTTATGAAGGGGTTTGGAACGGTGGTTACGGGCACCCTCGTTTCTGGGAGCCTTTCGGTTGGTGATACGGTTCAAATACTGCCCTCATTGAGAGAGGGGAAGGTTCGTGGGATCCAAGTCCATAATCAAATCGTTGAGGTCACAAGTGCGGGACAACGGACGGCGGTTAACCTGCAGGGGATAGAGAGATCGCTTATTAATCGAGGCGATGTCTTAATCCATCCCCAAACCATAACACCCACCTATATGGTTGATGCTTACCTCGAACATCTTTCCACTTCGCCTCGCCCTCTACGTAACAGAATAAAGCAGCGATTTCATATCGGTACCAGTTCAACGTTGGCCACCATCGTTCTCCTGGACAGGGAGGAATTGGCACCGGGGGAGAACGGGTTCGCGCAATTGAGGTTCGAGAGACCCGTAGTGGCTTTTTCCCAAGATCGATTTGTCATAAGGGGTTCATCCGCCATTCAGACCTTAGGGGGAGGTGTTGTCATCGATTCCCATCCGGCCAAACATAAAAGGCTTGCAAGGAATGTGTTATCCGGCCTCATGATCCTTAGGGATAGGGGGGAAGAGGAGGTCGTTACTCACCATCTGGAGAGCTCAGGTGTAAAGGGGATGACTCTTCGACAACTGAGGGAGAGGGTGAATATTCCTCCTGGTCGGTTATCGAAGCTCCTCGGGGAATTGATGGCCAGGCGAAAGATCGTGGCGATCGATGGAGAGGAGGGGAGGTTCGTTCATTCTTTAGGATATGAACAACTGAGGGGAAAGACCCTATCTTACATCCTCGAATTTCACAAAAAATATCCCCTTAAACTCGGTCCGTCGAAGGAAGAGGTGAAGTCAAAATTGCCCAAGACCGTTGAGGCGAAATTATTTCATCGGATGCTAAGGGACCTGGTGGATTCCAGGGAGGTATTCATAGAGAAGGATAAGCTGAGGTTGTCCACTCATCGGGTATCCCTGAGGGATGATCAAAAGAGGCTGAAAAATAGGGTGGAAGGTCTCTTCGCGAAAGGGGGACTTCAGTCTCCATCCCTCAAGGAACTCACCTCGAAACTCTCTACAGATGAATCTGAGGTACGAAACGTAATCTATCTTTTGATGGAGGAGGGGACGGTCATTAAGGCCAAGGAGGACATGTATTTCCCTAGGGAGGCCGTTGAGAAACTGAAGGGAGAATTGATTCGGTTCCTTCGAGCCCACGATGAGATTACAACCGCCCAATTCAAAGAGATGACCAAAGTTTCACGGAAATATGCGATTCCCCTCATGGAATATTTTGATAATAGTAAGGTAACCATCAGAGTAGGTGAGAAAAGGCTTCTGAGGGGGGACTAGATCGATTATTGAAAGCTGGCAACAATTAAGAGCCTTGCGGGTGGACGACCTGCACAAATCATTTCAAATGGTAATCGCGTTTAAGATCTCGCCATTCGGGAGTTTAAGTGAGCCCGGGATCAAAAGATCTTGACACAAACCCCCAAAATCGGTATAACCCTTGAAAATTCCATGAGATATGAGTTTTTTTCTTAGCGGTTGGGCCCCGAGGACGTAAAGAGATGGAAAGGGCGTTGCTTCTCAATGCGACCTATGAACCCCTTAGGGTGGTATCGTGGAGAAAAGCCATTATCATGCTCACCTTGGGCAAGGTGGAAGTTGTTGAGACATACGACCGGGTAATCCATGGGGTCTCATTCTCCATCAAACTTCCATCGGTGATTCGTCTTTTCACATTCATCAAGAGGAGACCCTCGTCCATTAAATTCTCGAGACAGAACATTTATCTCAGGGATAAAGGGATGTGTCAGTATTGCGGGAGGTATTATCATCGGGACCAGGTGACATATGATCACGTGGTCCCACGATCCAAGGGGGGATTGACGGATTGGGCGAATATCGTGACCTGCTGTAGATCGTGCAATCGCAAGAAAGGGGGCAGGATCCCAAAAGAGGCTGGGATGAAGTTAATCAGAATGCCCCAAAAACCCCCCTGGCCTCCGATTATAACCGTTGTCATAGGGATTCAGGAGACGCCAGCATCGTGGCGTCCATATCTCTACTGGAGCGTTAATATGAAGACTTAGCCATCTTTTTCTGCTCAAGGGTGAATGGGTCCCTGCTTATAGGGGACCCATTCCCTTTTTTGCGGAATGAGGATGCGTGGTATTGCTTTAGGTTATGAGGCACAAACTACGAAGGCCTCCTGTTTTGGGAAAGAGGAAAAATGTGGGGGAAAATTTTTAGCGGTAATAGATGAGAACTTCTTGACAATCCTGGGGCTGGATGGTAGGAAGGGAGGCAGTAAGTGCCCGGAAAAAGGAGAAAAGGATGAAAGTTCTCTGGGCTCCATGGCGGATGACTTACGTCGCGGGAGATCGAGAGCAAGGGTGCCTATTATGTTCCAAATTGAAGGGAAAGAACGATAGGGGGAATCTCATACTTTATCGAAGTAACCAGTCCTTTATTATCCTGAACCAGTTTCCGTACACGAGCGGTCACCTTATGGTCGTACCCAACAGACATGTTGCCTCCCTTGATGAGCTCAATGAAGGGGAAATGGTGGAATTGATGACATTGTTGAAACAATCCATGCTCATTCTGAAGGGGGCGCTAAAACCGGATGGATTTAACGTGGGGATGAATATTGGAGCAGTAGCAGGGGCGGGAATCGAAGATCATATTCATTTCCACATCGTTCCACGATGGAATGGGGATACCAATTTCATGCCCGTTTTCTTTGAGACAAAGGTCATGCCGGAATATCTTGAGAAGACGTACGAAAAGTTAATTTCCTTTGTGGAAGGATCTTGAGGATCAAATCCGTATCACATATGGTCGAACTTAGTGGGGAGGAAATTTATGACAAAGTCTGAATTGAGCGAGATATTGGCGCAGCGATTCAATCTCACCAACAAAAAGGGGAAGATGATCGTGGAAACGGTGATCGAGAGCTTGAGGGAGGCCTTATTGAAGGATGAACGGATTGAGATCAGGGGGTTTGGCAGTTTTATGAACCGAAGATATAAGGCATATACTGGTAGAAACCCCAAAACAGGGAAGGCCATTAAGGTCCCGGCCAAGATATTACCCTTTTTCAAAGTGGGAAAGGAGCTGAAAAGGAGGGTTAATTCCTAAATTCCCCCTCAGAGGGCCCTTTAGTCATGCTGAGGGGTTTCGAGGAAAGAATGGATTTCCTCAACCTTGAGAATAGATCAGTTATTACACCCCGCGAGGTAGTGAGAGCCTGTCTTTCGGAGAAGGGGGTGACGGAGAAGGCATTGGCATTGGATGATGTGGCCATTATCACCTTCACCCGACGCGATTTACTCACACTCGTTGAAGAAACAGAGGCCGAGAAAGTGAGGGCATGGAGTGGCAGGAATGATAGGTTGTATCGAGGAGTGGTAGGGGGAGAGGGATGTATCCTAACCCAGTCCCTGTATGGAGCGCCCAATGCGGTCATGCTCCTTGAAGAGATGGCGGCTTTTGGGGTGAAGAAGGCGGTTTTCCTTGGATACTGTGGGTCAATACGAAAGACTATTGGAGTTGGGGAGGTCATTCTGCCCACCCATTCCATAAGGGAGGAGGGCACCTCATATCATTACCTCCCAAAGGGGGTTAGTTGTTACGCCGATGAAGATATTCAGAGCCTTGTCCACAAAGGGCTAATGGAATGCGGGATTGAGCCTTATGTGGGTATGTGCTGGACTACGGACGCCCTCTACCGGGAGACTGCGGAGAAGATCAGGCGGTATCGGTCCAAGGGGGTATTGGGCGTTGACATGGAGACCTCCGCGGTCTTCTGCCTAGGGATATATCAGAACATCCGGGTTGGATCGGCTATGGTTGTTACGGATAGGGTTTCGAAGTTATCTTGGGAAGATGGTTTTTCGTCCGAGAAGGTGGGAATGATGATGCGAATGGTTTGCAAAACCATCGTGAAACAGGTCGAAAAGCTAGGGAATCTGTAACTTTTTACTTGTAAAGTCCATCTAATTATGTTAATTTATTGTTAATTGGGTCTACTAAGAAAGTGGGCTTTCGGCCCACTTTTTTAGTAGAACCCTTGATTGTGTGCAATAGATTAATTACCCCAAGTTCATATGAGATGGAAAGGGAAACGGAAAGTGCGGTTGGTAAAATCGTCGAACCCATCGTGACTTCCCAGAGGATGGAGTTGGTCGCTGTGGAGTACAAGAGAGAAGCCAGGGGATGGGTGCTCAGGATCTATATCGACAAGCAAGGTGGAATTAGCCTGGATGATTGCGTTTTGGTCAGCAACGAAGTCGGAACGGTATTGGATGTAGAGGACCTTTTTCAGTCGCCCTATACCCTCGAGGTTTCTTCCCCAGGCGTCAATAGAATCTTGAAGAAGGAGAGGGATTTCGAGAGATTCAAGGAAAGGTCGGTGAGAATACGTACCTATGATGCCATAGGGAACAGGAGGAACTTTAAGGGAAAACTGTTAGGCTGCATGAAGGGGCTGATTCAAATCGAGGTGGGAGGACAGGTCCTTCACATACCCCTATCCAATGTGGCTAAGGCCAACTTGGAATTTGAATCTTAATTGGTAATAGAGGGGGAAGGGGGAGGAGACTCGATGGCGCAAAATCTAAACCATATCATCGAACAGGTAGGAAAGGATAAGGGAATCGAGCGGGAGGTCATTATCGACGCACTGGAGAATGCGGTTTTGATGGCCTCTCGGAAAAAATTTGGGTCCCAGAGGTTGATGGAAGCCCACTATAATGAGGAGATTGGAGAGGTTGAACTCTTCCAATTTGTAGAGGTGGTGGAAGAGGTGGAGGACCCCTTGACCCAGATATCCCAGGATGAGGCGAGGGAACTGGATTCGGATTCGGAGATCGGGGACAGCCTGGGAGTTAAATTGGATACTAGTGACTTCGGCAGGATAGCCGCGCAGACCGCCAAGCAGGTTATCATCCAAAGGGTCCGGGACGCAGAGAGGGATAATATCTATAATGAATATAAGGATAGAAAATGGGAGATCGTGACAGGGAATGTTCAAAGGGTTGAAAGGGGAAACCTCTATATAAACTTGGGAAGAGCTGAGGCGATTTTGCAGGCTCGAGAACAAGCCCGTGGTGAGGCATATCGACAAGGAGATCGCATCCGCGCTTATATTTTGGACGTTCAAAAATCGTCAAAGGGGCCCCAAATTTTCCTTTCCCGGACCCATCCGGGATTGTTGGTTAAGCTTTTTGAGATGGAGGTTCCGGAGATTTCAGAGGGAATTATCAAGGTCGTCGACGCAGCGAGGGAGCCAGGAGAGAGGGCAAAGATATCCGTTTACAGCACCAATAAGGATGTTGATCCCGTAGGGGCCTGTGTGGGAATGAGGGGCTCCAGGGTTCAGAGCGTGGTCCAAGAGCTCCGAGGTGAAAAAATTGACATCATCCCCTACTCCGAAGATATTGCCAAGTATGTGAGTAATGCTTTAGCTCCTGCCAAAATATCCCGGGCTTACATCGATGAGGATAACAGGAACATGGAGATCGTGGTCGAGGATGATCAACTCTCCTTGGCCATTGGGAAAAGGGGCCAAAACGTGAGACTAGCGTCAAAGCTCACGGGTTACAGGATCGACATCAAGAGCGAATCCAGAATGGAGCAAATTTCGGAGGAAATCATCGGAGGGTTGAGAGGCATTCCCCATGTGGGAGAAGTGATCGCTCGGATTCTCTACAACGAGGGGTTTGTTTCGGTAAAGGAAATTGCCGAATCCGGAGTGGAGGAACTGGCGAGATTGTCGGGTATCGGGATAAAAAAGGCCCAGAAGATCGTAATGGCTGCCAGGGAAATGGCGGAGGTCGAGCCGGAAGAGGCAGAAGCCGATGCCGAGGAAGATCCGCAGAGAGGATCTGCACCCATCAGCGATTTGAAGGGTGTAGGAGAAAAGACGACCGCCCTTCTCATATCCAAAGGGATCAAGGCCATTGGGGATTTGGCGGAGGTCGATTTGGGGTTTCTCTGCTCAATTCCTGGGATTGGGATGAAGAAAGCGGAAAAATTGGTGAGGGAGGCTGTGGCCTTTGATAGAAAGGGGTCTCATGACTAAAGTCGGTCACACTCCGGTGAGGCGATGTTTGGGTTGTCGTAAGAGACGGAGGAAGGACGAACTCATCCGGCTGGTCTCTGTGAAGGGAGGAAATGTGGTGGTAGATGTGTTGCAAAGGATGTCCGGTAGGGGAGCTTATCTCTGTAAGGACGATCGTTGTCTTCGAATAGGCCTTAATGTGAAGGCCATGTCCAATGCCTTTAGGAAAAAGGTAGTCATCGATGGGAACTTACGAAAATCCATTGAAACCATTTCTCAGGAAGGTTGGGATGGAAGCGGACAGATAAGGTCATCTTTGGCGCAGATTTGAGGAGGAACGTAATGGCCAAAATAAGGGTTCTCGATGTGGCCCAAGAAGATTTGGAGAAGGAAAAACTCCTCGCCAAGCTCAAGAAGATGGGAGTGAAGGTAAAGGATGAGGAGATGCCGGAGCAGGGGACTCCCTGGGGGGCAACGGAGAGAGTCATTAAGGATGAAGAGGGGGCCGAGTTCATCGAGAAACGGATTAAGCCGACAGTGATTCGGAGAAGGGCAAGGGCCCTAGAGGAGCCCGAGAAAATTCCCGGAGAGGTTCAACTGGAGGCCCCAGAGGCGGTGCAGGGAGAGGTTGCGGAGGTTTTGGAAGAGGAGAGACCAGTTATGCCTCCTCCCACGGAAGAGATGGAGTGGGAACCCCCCGTTGAGGCAGCCGAAGAGATCCGTGAGGAGGTTGCGGAGGCGCCGCCCAAGGAGGTCACGCCCGCCGTCCAAGAGGAGGTGAAACCGGTAGAAGTCGAGGAGGAGGAAGAGGAGGAAAGGGTTAAGAAGAAAAAGGCCAAAATGGTCAGAAAAATACCGGACGAGCGTCTTCCGACGAAGAGGTTATTGAAGAGGAGGGTTGTCGGGGGAGCGGAACTGGAGGTAGAGAAGAGGTATCCTCGTGGACCTCGGGAGCAAGTCATTAAGTCCGTCAAGGTGCCGAAGAAGAAGGTCGAGTTCGTACTCCGGAAGAAGACCGTGATCACCACCCCCAAACCAATCAAAAGGGTCATTCGGGTTGCCGAGGTCATTATGGTTTCGGAGCTGGCAAAGCGGATGGGGGTAAAGACCAACGAAGTGATCAAGAAATTGATGGAGCTGGGTGCCATTGTAAACATCAATCAGACCATTGATGCTGACTTGGCTTCCCTCGTCGCGAGCGAATTTGAGTACGAAGTGGAAAAGGTCTCACTGGAAAGGGAAGATCTCTTGGAGAAAAAAGAGGATGCTCCCGAGCAGTTGAAGCTGAGACCCCCCGTGGTGACCATCATGGGACACGTTGATCATGGAAAGACCTTATTATTAGATGCCATCAGGAAAACCCATGTGGTTGACGATGAAGCGGGAGGGATTACACAACATATTGGTGCATATAACGTACAATTAGATTCTGGTCGCGTTGTGTTTATCGATACTCCCGGCCATGAAGCCTTCACGGCGATGCGAACCAGGGGTGCTCAGGTAACGGATATTGTGGTATTGGTAGTTGCGGCGGATGATGGGGTTATGCCTCAAACAATAGAAGCCATCAATCATGCCAGGGCCGCTGATGTTCCAATTATCGTGGCTATCAATAAGATCGATAAATCAAATGCCAACGTGGAGAAGGTCAAGAAGGATCTGGCGGAATATCAATTGATCCCGGAAGAATGGGGTGGGAAAACCATCTTTGCCGAAGTATCGGCGAAAGAAAAAATCGGAATTACCGAGCTTTTGGAACTGATCTTGATTCAAGCGGAGGTATTGGAGTTGAAGGCCAACCCCGACAAATTGGCCAGGGGAACCATCATTGAAGCCGGGTTGGATCGAGGTCGTGGGGTTGTGGCCACGGTATTGGTCCAAGAGGGGACATTAAAGGTAGGGGATTCCTTTGTTACCGGGATGAATTATGGTCGCCTCAGGGCTTTAATGGATGATCGAGGCCAGAGAATCGAAGAGGCTCGTCCTTCGACGCCAGTGGAAGTAGTGGGGTTTACGGGGCTTCCCGAGGCAGGAGAGGCCTTTATCGTATTGGATGATGAGCGGGTTACGAAACAGATAGGGGAATATCGGCAGCAGAAAAAGAGGGAAAGGGAACTCGCCAGTTCGAGCAAGGTATCATTGGAGGAACTCTACGCAAGAATTCAGGAAGGTGAAGTAAAGGAATTGAACATAATCGTTAAGGCCGATGCCCAGGGTTCTATGGAGGCCGTTAGCAATTCCCTGGAAAAGCTTTCGACCGATTCGGTGAAGGTAAATATCGTCCACGGCGGCGTTGGGGGAATTAGCGAAACGGACGTGAATCTGGCGATGGCCTCCCAGGCTATCATTATCGGATTTAATGTTCGGCCTGGATTGAAGGCTATGCAGCTGGCCGAGAAGAACCGGGTCGATATACGGTCCTATGGCGTGATCTATGACACAGTATCCGATATCCAGAAAGCCCTGGAGGGCCTTCTGGAACCTACCTTTAAGGAGAAGATCTTGGGCCGGGCAGAGGTCCGCGCCACTTTCAACATACCCAAGGTGGGAACTGTTGCCGGAAGCTATGTAATCGATGGAAAGATTATTAGAGGGGGGAGGATTAGGTTGATAAGGGATGACGTGGTCATTCACGAAGGGAGGATTTCATCCCTAAAGCGTTTCAAGGAAGACATCAAGGACGTTCAACAGGGATATGAGTGCGGGATTGGCATCGAGAATTTCAACGATGTGAAGGAGGAAGATGTCATCGAATCCTATGAGTACGAAGAGGTTTCCCCCACCCTCTAAGATTCAGTTCTTCCCCATTGGGAGAGCAGAATGATTGTGGGCATTTGTCATCTGGATGTGATTATCCCGGAGAACCATTCCCTGAAGGGAAAGCGTAAAGTGATTAAGAGGATCATTGGCAGGGTGAGGAGTCGCTTCAACATCTCCATCGCAGAGGTGGGCGATAACGAATTATGGCAGAGGTCGCAACTGGGAATGAGCTTGATAGGGAACGATCGGCAATTTGTCAATTCGTATCTGGATAGCATTGTCAATTTCATCGAGGCGATGAATATTGTTAATATCGCTTATAGCGAATTGGAAATACTCAATTTTTGAGATGAATTTTGACATCATTGTAAAAAGTTGAAATCAGACTGCAAAGAAAAAAGATCCAGATGCAAGGCGCGCAAATCCTGAGGAATGAGGCGTACTATAGAAGTACGCTGCAATGACGAAGGATGCAGCGCAACGCAGCCCTTCGGCTTTGCTCAGGGCCATGAGCCTGTCGAATGGCAGATGGACTTTTTACGAAGCCGTCAATTTTGGAAATTGAGGGATGGACAACAGCCGGCCAAACAGGGTAGGGGGGGCCATTAAGGAAGAAATTTCCCGTTTGCTCTTGAGAGAAATCAAGGACCCCAGGATCGGGTTTGTGACCATTACCAGAGTTAAGGTTTCAAAGGATCTTCGCTTAGTAAAGGTCTATTTCAGTGTATTGGGGGATAAATCGGTAAGAGCGGATTCGCTGACGGGGTTGAATAGTGCCAAGGGTTTTATGCGGAGAGAACTGGGGCGAAGGCTCAGGCTTCGGTATGTTCCCGATATCGTGTTCAGCTTTGATCCTTCCTTGGAGCATATGAGCCGATTGGCAGAGCTGATTCATCAAATCCACGAGGACGAGAAATTAGAGGACGAAGAGGGTGGATAATGGACGGGATTCTCGTGGTCGATAAGCCCTCCGGAATCTCCTCTTTCGGTGTCGTTCGACGGGTAAAGAGATGGCTAGGGATCAAGAAAGTGGGACATACGGGCACCTTGGACCCCTTTGCCACTGGCGTTCTTCCTTTGGCCATAAATGAAGGGACGAAGATAGTTCCCTTTTTAGCTGAGGATCAGAAAGAATACGAAGCCGTCCTGAAGCTGGGGGTAGAAACGGATACGTATGACAGGACGGGAAGGATTACCGCAGCCACGGATTTGGATGGATTCGGGGTGGATGAGGAGGCCATCAAGGGCGTTATGAAGGGATTCGTAGGCCGAATAGAACAGGTTCCACCCATGTTCTCCGCTGTAAAACACCGGGGGAAGCCCCTGTATAAGTTGGCGAGGCGGGGGATTTTCGTGAAAAGAGAACCCCGTGTAGTGGAGATAATGGACATCGGGGTTACCCGCATTGGTTTTCCCTTTGTTTCCTTTAAGGTCGCCTGCTCCAAGGGGACCTACATTCGAACCCTTGCCCATGACGTCGGTAGGGAATTGAAATGCGGGGCACACCTCTCCGAGTTGCACCGGACCAGAAGCGGTCCATTTACCCTTGAAGATGCCGTCTCCTTTCGAGAAGTGAAGTCCCTGGCGGGAGGGGGAATGATCGAAGGGAGAATTATTCCCTTAAATCAAGTACTGGGGGGATTGCCGAAGCTTTGTGTTGAGAGGGAATTGCAGCGGAAGATCCAACGGGGAGGGCAGATCCTGGTAAGGGATATCAGGGAATCCCCACTTCCTCGAATTGACCGAGGGGTACCGGTCCGGGTTATCTCATCCGGGGGAGATTTGATCGCCATCGCCCGAGCGGAGATGGGATATGGGGAGCCTGTGGATAATAATGCGGTGGCATTTAGATTGCTCAGGGTTTTTCATGAAAACGTGGGAGGGATAAGATGAGATTTGAAGAGGTAAAGAAAAGGGGACTTATCGAGGAGTATCGTATCCATGATAAGGATACGGGCTCACCTGAAGTTCAGATTGCCCTTCTTACGGAGCGCATCAGGTACTTGACAGAACACTTTAAGGTACATAAAAAGGATCACCATTCGAGACGGGGGCTTTTGAAATTGGTTGGACAGAGGAGAAGTTTGCTCAACTACCTGAAGAAGAAGAGGATTGAGAGATACCGATCGGTTATCGAGAGATTGGGTATTCGGGGATAGAGCCAAGGGGGCCATAAAACGTAAAATAAGGAGATGAGAAGAGATGATGGAACGGAGAATGTCTATTGAATTGGGCGGCAGGAATCTTTCCATTGAGGCGGGGAAAATAGCAAAGCAGGCCAATGGTGCTGTAGCCGTCCAGTACGGAGAGACGATAGTCCTGGTAACCGCTGTATGTAGTGAGGAGGAGAGAAAGAATATCGATTTTATCCCCCTCACCGTGAATTACCTCGAGATGACCTTCGCCGCCGGCCGGATACCCGGCGGTTTTTTCAAGAGGGAGGGGAGACCGAGCGACCGAGAAACCCTCATTTCAAGGCTTATCGATCGCCCCATCAGGCCCCTTTTCCCCAAAGGTTTCAAGAGGGAAACTCAGATTATCGCCACGGTGCTTTCCGCGGATCAAGAAAACGATCCTGCCATCTTGGGAATGATCGGGGCTTCGGCGGCCCTGACGGTTTCGGATATTCCCTTCAAAGGACCCATTGGAGGTGTAAGGGTAGGGAGGATAAACGGCGAATACAAATGTAATCCCACCAATAGCGAGCTAGAGACGAGCAATATAGACCTCCTGGTGGCGGGAAATCGGGATGGCGTAATCATGGTTGAGGGAAGCGCGAAGATGGGCAAAGAAGACGATATCCTGGAAGCCATCTTCTTCGGTTATGATCATCTCCGTGGTTTGATCGAAATGCAGGAGAGGCTAAGTGACGAGCTGAATATCGAGAAGACTGAGTTTATCCCCCAGGACAATGAGGCACTAAGGGAGCAAATTCAATCCTTTGCCGTGCCTCAACTAAGGGAGGTCCATGCCATTTCTGGGAAATTGGAAAGGAGGCGAAGGCTGGAGGAGATCCTCGAGGATGTAATGGAGAAATTTGGTGGGGAAGATGAAGAATCCAGGGCGGAAGCGAGGGAGATGCTCGCGGAGACGGAAGGGCGGTTAATCAGGGAAATGGTCCTGAACGAGGGAAGAAGAGTCGATGGAAGGGGCCTTTCTGATATCAGGCCTATCTCTTGCGAGGTGGGGATTCTTCCCCGAACTCACGGATCGGCCCTTTTCACCCGAGGTGAAACGCAAGTATTGGCGGTTACCACTTTTGGGACCTCATCCGATGAACAGAAGATCGATACCCTGAACGGAGAAAGCTATAAATCGTTCATGCTTCATTATAATTTTCCTCCCTTCTGTGTCGGTGAAGTTTCACCCCTAAGGTCACCGAGTCGAAGGGAGATCGGTCATGGGGCACTGGCTGAGAGGGCGATATTGCCCGTACTACCTTCCAGTGACACGTTCCCATATACCATTCGGGTTGTCTCCGAGGTTTTGGAATCCAATGGATCCTCTTCCATGGCCACGGTATGTGGTGGGATGCTCGCCCTTATGGATGCGGGGGTTCCGACCATCGATACCGTCGCTGGGATTGCCATGGGACTGGTCAAGGAGGGGGAGAGGGTTGCCATCCTGTCCGATATCTTAGGCGACGAGGATCACATCGGTGATATGGACTTTAAGGCGGCCGGGACGGAGGAGGGGATCACGGCAGTTCAAATGGACATCAAGGGACCTGGCGTGACCAGGGGTTTGCTGAGGGAGATCTTATACAAGGCCAGGGAGGGAAGGCTCCATATCCTGGAGAAGATGAGGGAGACGATACCGGAACCCAGGAAGGACCTTTCACGTCACGCCCCGAGGATCACCACCTTTCAGGTAAAACCGGACAAGATTCGGGATATCATCGGCCCCGGAGGTAAGAACATCCGGAGTATCGTTGAGCAGACCGGGGTCAAGATCGAAATCGAGGACCCGGATCTGGTCAAAATCGCATCGGCGAATTATGAAGCCATCGAAGAGGCTATGGCGATCATCAAGAGGCTCATCCAAGAGGTAGAAGTTGGCGGGCTCTATTTGGGCAATGTGAAGCGAGTGTTGGACTTCGGTGCCATTGTAGAGCTCTTTCCGGGGACCGACGGGTTGATTCACATCTCGCAGCTGGCAGAGCAGCGGGTGGAGAACGTCTCGGATATCCTGAAAGAAGGCGATGAGGTGTTGGTGAAGGTGATTGGAATCGAACCCAATGGCCGCATTCGGCTGAGTCGCAAAGAGGCCCTGAAACAGGGATATGATAAGGGGCTGATCAAGAACAAGAATTTACGATAGGAGATGTATCAAAAGACCGTCCTGAAAAATGGAGTCCGCGTCGTCTCGGAAAAGATTCCCCACATCAGGTCGATCTCCATCGGGATTTGGATCCCTACGGGATCGCGCCAAGAGGATTGCCGGGAAAAGGGGATTTCCCATTTTATTGAGCACCTGGTCTTCAAGGGAACGAAGAATCGAAGCGCCCATGATATAGCCAGAGAGATCGATTCGGTGGGGGGCATCCTCAATGGGTTTACGGAGAAGGAGTACACCTGTTTTCACGCAAAAGTATTGGATCAACATTGCCCCCTTGCCATCGAGCTCCTCTCAGATATCTTTCTGAACTCTATCTTTGATCCCAATGAGATCGAAAGGGAAAGAAATGTAGTCCTCCAGGAGATTAAAATGGTGGAGGATACGCCCGATGACTATATCCATGACCTGTTTAACCAGGTTTTTTGGGGGGGGCATTCACTGGGGTATCCCATCGTGGGGAAGAAGGAGCAGGTCAGTTCCTTCGATCGAGAGACCATTTGCCGCTACTTCGATGATCACTATCGATCCAACAGCCTCATTATATCTATGGCCGGTAGTCTTGACCACGATGAGGTGATCCAGCGGATCGAGGATGAATTCGACGGATTACAGCAGAGGGTGAGGTTGGGGGAGGGGAAATCCCCGGAGCCCAATCCCCGAATCAGTGTTTTTCCAAGGGATTTGGAGCAGGTTCACCTCTGCTTGGGCACCAAAGGCATTTCCCAGACCCATTCCATGAGATTTGCCGGTTATATCCTCAATACCCTTCTGGGCAGGGGCATGAGTTCTTATCTCTTTCAGGAGATCCGGGAGAAGAGGGGCCTCGCCTATTCCGTATTTTCCTACAGGCCAGCCTATTTCGATGCGGGCCAACTGGTGGTATATGCGGGGATCGACAAAGGATCATTGAAGGAGGTCATTCGATTGATCATAGAGCAGTTCGATAAATTTCGAAAGGTGAGAATTCGTAGGGATGAGCTGAAGCGAGCAAAAGGCCAACTCAAGGGGAATTTACTCCTTTTTCTGGAAAGTTCGGATAGCTGGATGACCCGCTTGGCTCAAAATGAGATCTACTTCGGGAAATACATCCCCATCGAGGAGGTTATCCAAGACATCGAGAAGGTCACTTCGGAAGAAGTGAATCAATTGGCGCAGGAACTTTTTCGAGAGGAGTTGTTCTGTCTTGCGGTTTTGGGTCCTATCGACAAAACAGAGCCCACTCGCGATCTGTTGAGCTTCCGGTAAGGTGGACGAGTTATGGGAGAGGATACTCGGGGGGTAAGGATCAAGATCAAAAGGCTCCGGGGCAACAAAAATGGCCCTTTGCCCACATATATGACCGAACACGCAGCGGGATTGGATATCCATGCCTTTCTGGATGAGGACGTGCTCATCTCTCCAGGACAAAGGCGTTTGATTCCAACGGGGCTGGCTGTGGCAATTCCCGATGGGTTCGAGATTCAAGTGAGGCCTCGCAGCGGTCTGGCGATGAGGGATGGAGTGACGTTAGTCAACACCCCTGGGACCATCGATGCCGACTATCGAGGGGAAATTGGAATTCTCATGATTAACCATGGCGAGAAACCCATCCCCATCAGAAACGGGCAGCGTATTGCCCAGCTCGTCGTCTCCAAGGTATATAAGGCGGCTTTGGAGGAGGTGGGTGAACTGCCCAACAGCAGCAGGCAAGAAGGAGGCTTTGGCCACACCGGTCTTTAAAGGTGACGGCTTCGTAAAAAGTCCGTCTGCCGTTCGACATGCTCACGGCCCTGAGCAAAGTCGAAGGGCCATTCGACACATGCTCACGGTCTTGAGCAAAGTCGAAGGGCTGCGTTGCGTTTCATCTTTAGTCACTGCGGCGTACTAGTAGGTACGCCTCATTCCTAAAGATTCGCGCGCCTTGCATCTGGAGCTTTTTACTGTGCCGTCTGATTTATGACTTTTTACGAGACCATCATACGTAACTGGAAAAGCTTAGAAGGTTGTTCATGGAGAGATGGATCGACAGCTATATGAACTATATAACAGTCGAGAGAGGACTGTCTAAGAACACCCTTGATTCATATAGCGGCGATCTCGTTCGATACCGGGGCTTTCTGAGGGGATTGGGAATCGTCGAAATCGAAGAAACCTCCAGGTTGGAGGTGATGGCTTACCTTCTCTCCTTACGGAAACGGGACCTTTCTCACAAAACGGTGGCTAGGTCCATTGCCGTCTTGCGAGGATTTTATCGTTGGTTGGCCGATGAAGGGGTGCTACGGGGAAACCCATTGGAGGATATGGAATCCCCGAGGACGACCCGTTCCCTACCGGAAATACTTTCCCTGGACGAAGTCGATTCACTGCTGAATCAACCCGACCCCTCCAGTCCCATCGGGATGAGGGATAAGGCGATGTTGGAATTATTGTACGCCACGGGGTTGAGGGTATCCGAGTTAACCAATCTAGTCCTGAATAACATCAACTTAGAGGCTGGATATCTAGTCGTTCTGGGCAAGGGGGCCAAGCAGAGGATTGTTCCTATGGGCCAAGAGGCGCTCCATTGGTTAAAGGGGTATCTGGAGGAATCCCGCCAGAGGCTCCTCGGGAACAACCGGAGTCCACGGACCTTCGTGAGCCAATGGGGGAGGGGAATGACGCGGCAGACTTTTTGGAAGATCATTAAGAAATACGCCCTCATGGCTGGGATTAGGAAGAACATCTCTCCCCACACCCTTAGGCATTCCTTCGCAAGCCATCTCTTGGAAGGTGGGGCGGATTTGCGGTCAGTTCAGAGCTTGCTCGGGCACGTGGATATCTCCACCACCCAAATCTATACCCACGTGACGCGGGAAAGGCTGAAGAAGATCCATGCCCGATACCATCCCAGATCGTGATCGCCACCCTTTGCTGAGGGGAGAAGGGAATACCCCCGGCCTTCGAGATAGGAATGGAAGTCATTACTACTCACATTAACGCCGATTTTGACGCTATGGCCTGCATGTTGGCGGCTAAGAAGTTTTATCCTGAGGCGATTTTGGTTTTCCCAGGGTCCCAGGAGGGGAGCCTACGGGATTTTTTTGTTAGGTCAGCCATTTACGTTTTCGAGGCCGAGCGGATGAAAAACGTGGATTTGGATCGAATTACCCGTCTCATCTTGGTCGATACTCGACAGACGAGCCGAATTGGGAAGTTCGCTCAAATTCTAAACAGACCGGGAATAGATATCCATATTTATGATCACCATCCCCCTTCTTCGGAGGACGTTAAGGGCTCTGTAGAAATGGTGAAAGAAGTGGGAGCGGCTATCACCCTGCTGTTGGGGGTTCTGAGGAATAAAGGGATGGAGATAACCTCCGATGAGGCTACAGTAATGATGCTGGGAATTTACGAGGATACGGGCTCCCTCACCTTTTCCTCTACAACGGAGGAGGACTTTCATGCCGCCGCATATCTGCTCTCAAAGGGGGCAAATCTTAATGTTATATCGGATATGGTGACTAAGGAGTTGACGGCAGAGCAGGTTTTTCTCCTCAACGACCTGATCCAATCGGCTACAAACTACGCGATAGGTGGCATCGATGTGGTTATCGCCACGGCATCGGCGGATCGATACGTCGGTGATATCGCAATCCTCGTCCATAAATTAAAGGATATGGAGAATTTAGATGTGCTTTTCGCCTTGGTGAGGATGGAGGATAGGGTCCACATAATAGGGAGGAGCCGCATCGAGGAAGTCAACGTGGCGGACGTCCTGTTGGAGTTTGGGGGAGGTGGGCATGCGACGGCTGCCTCGGCCACCGTGAAGGATTTGACATTAATCCAGTACAGGGAGAAACTAGTGAGGGTGCTTCAGGAGGCCGTTAAGCCGAGGAAATTCGCTAAAGATCTCATGACATACCCGGTGAAGACCATCCCAGCCGAGAGGAAGTTATCCGAAGCGGGGGAACTCCTCACTCGGTATAATATCAACCTATTGCCGGTGTTGAGGAGGAGGAAATTGGTGGGGTTGATATCCAGGCAAGTCGTCGAAAAGGCTACATTCCACGGGCTCGGGGATCGTCCGGTCAGGGAATACATGAACACGGAATTTTCGGTAGTCGATATATCCACTCCCCTGAGTGACATTCAACGCCTCATTGCGGGCAACAACCAGCGTTTTTTACCCGTAATGGAAGCAGGGGAGCTCGTGGGGGCCATCACCCGGACGGACGTCTTGAGGGCAATTCATGAGGATTTGGGGAAACGGTCCAATTCCCCGTACCCCTTTGAGGTTCACAAGCTCTATGCCAGGAAGAAGATGCTCGCGAAGTTGATGGAGGAGAGGCTGCCGCCGGGGGTGCAAAGCATTCTCCGAGAGTTCGGCAGGGTTGGGGACGAGTTGAACTGTCCCGTGTATGCGGTGGGGGGATTCGTTCGGGATCTTTTGCTGAGAAATCATAACTTAGACGTGGATATCGTCGTAGAGGGGGATGGAATTCGATTTGCCGAGTATTTCGCCCAAGGGCATCCGTGTAAGATGAGGATTAACCGGCGGTTTGGAACGGCCGCTCTCCGGTTTGCGGATAACCTAAAGGTTGATATAGCAACGGCTCGATTGGAATACTACGATTCTCCCGCTGCCCTTCCCACGGTGGAACTCAGCTCCATCAAGAGGGATTTATATCGAAGGGACTTTACCATTAATGCTCTGGCCATCAAATTGAATCTGGAACAGTTTGGCGAGCTGGTCGATTTCTTCGGCGCCCAAAGAGATATTAAAGAGAGGGTAATCCGGGTATTCCATAACTTGAGTTTCGTCGAAGACCCAACGAGGGTTTTACGGGCAATTCGCTTTGAGCAGCGGTTTGGCTTCCAATTGGGCAAGCAAACCCAGAATTTGATCAAGAATGCCGTGAAAATGGGATTTCTGGATCGTCTTTCAGGGCGAAGGATCTTTACCGAGCTGGTGCTCATCTTCAACGAGGAAGATCCAATCCCCATTCTTCGAAGGATGAGGGATCTTGACCTGCTGAAGTCCATCCACATCAAAATCCCCTGGGAGAAGGAGAGCGAGAATCTCTTGGAGAACATAAAGAACGTCATATCGTGGTACGACTTGCTCTTTTTGGAGGGAGAGTGCGAAAAGTGGCTGGTCTATTTTTATGGGTTGATGGATTCCCTGGTAGAGGAAGAGGTCTTAGATGTTTGCCAACGGCTTTCCGTCTCGGAGAAAAACAGGGAAAAAGTCAGAAGCGGAAGGAGGGAAGCCGAGGAGACCCTGCGGGAGATTGCGAGAAGATTGGATTCCAGGAAAAGAATTCGAAGAAGCGAAATGTATGAGCTTTTGGAGCCCCTTTCCACGGAAGTGAAGCTCTTCATGATGGCAAAGACGACCAAAAAAGAGACGAAACAGTGGATCTCCCTTTTCTTTACAACGCTTCGTGGGCTGAAACCCTTATTGAAGGGAAAAGACCTGATTCGATTGGGTGTTCACCCAGGGCCCATCATGAAGGAGATATTGGCCGATCTTCTCAGGGCTCGGCTCGACCAACGAATCAGAACGAAGGATGATGAGGTCGACTACGTGAAGCGGACCTACATCAACTAGGAGGGATCGGCTTAGTCCGAAGCCATTCCCCTGCGGGATGCCATATGGCTATGATAGTCCAGAAAATATCCATCTCCGTCATTCCGATTCTGTTAGCCGTCATCCTTCATGAGGTCTCCCATGGATGGGTCGCCGATAGGCTGGGTGATTCCACGGCGAGATACTCGGGCCGGTTGACCCTCAACCCCGCGGCCCATATCGATCTGTTCGGCACCATCATTTTGCCACTGGTCCTGCTGCTCACTACGCGAGGAAGGTTTATATTCGGCTACGCCAAACCCGTTCCCATTAATCCCTACAATCTGAGGCATCCGAGAAGGGATATGATTTGGGTATCCCTTTCAGGCATATTGACCAATTTGGCACTGGCGGCCGTATCCGCCATGTTATTTCGGATCGTGGCTTCCGCCTCCCCGGGTTCATGGAGCCTCATCGCAACTCCCCTCGTGATGATGTTATGGGAGAGCGTCAGGATCAATATTATTTTGGCCGTCTTTAACGCGATTCCCATCCCACCCCTCGACGGGAGTCGGGTTTTAGCCCATCTTCTCCCCCCGGAGCAAGCGGCGGTGTTTTCGAAATTGGAACCTTATGGGTTTATCATCATATTGCTGCTTGTCTTTACGGGGATCATTGATTTTATTTGGCCCATTATCCGTTTCTTCATGGTCCTCCTTTTGGGGCCTTATATGATATAGGGGGAGTGACTGGCTTTCATTCAATGGTTGCTGCAGACCCATATACCGTAAAGCTGGAAATTTTCGAAGGTCCTTTGGATCTCCTCCTGCACCTTATCAGGCGGAACCAGGTAGACATATACGATATTCCCATCGCCACGATTACGGACCAATACCTGGATTATCTCAACATCATGAGGAGCCTCAATTTGGATGTTGCCGGGGAATTCCTTTTGATGGCGGCGACCTTGCTCCAGATAAAATCGAAGACGTTGCTGCCGTTACCGCCCGAAGGGGAAGCAGAGGAAGGGGAAGACCCAAGGGCAGAGCTGGTGAACAGACTATTGGAATATCAAAAATACAAGGAAGCGGCTGCTCGACTCCATGAGAGGGATATGTTGGATAGAGATATCTTCGTGCAGGGAAATCAAGGGGAGGAATCTGAGGAAAGGGGACTCGTTGAGGTCGGGGTTTTCGAACTGATCGAGGCCCTCAAGGATGTTTTGAATCGAGCCTCTATTGAAGCCGCCTATGATATCACCCTGGATCGGATAACGATAGAGGAGCGGATCGCTCAAATTCTGGAGGCGATCAAGTTGGAAGGGAGTGGACTTCTCTTCTCGTCGCTCTTTTCCGGGGCATCGTCCAAGGAGGATATTATCGTGACCTTTCTCGCTCTTCTGGAATTGATCAAAATGAGGATGATCAAGGTTTATCAAAGGACTCCATTTGGACGGATTGAGATTTTCGCCCTCTCGGGAGGATAGGGGAAATCCATGAAAAGGATTGCTATCATCGTAGGCTTATTGATTGTGGCCGTGATAATGCCCCTTTCGGCTACGGAATTACCCCAGGTAAAGGAACTGATGGTAGTGGGGTCCGGGAAAATGGTTGAGGGGAATATCGGAAGGGCCCGTCAAGATGCGATCCTGAATGCGCTCAAGGAGGCGGTACGGATCTCTCTCCTGGAGTTTATTCCATCACCCATGCTTGAAGAGAATACCATCGCGCTGGACATGGAGATCTTCGACCAGGTGACCCAATACGTACAAACCTTCAAGATCCTCTCCGAGACAGGGAGGGCTGATGGGCATGAGGTGTTGTTGCAAGCTCAAGTCGACCTCCATAAATTGAAGGAATCGCTCGAGGCTATAGGCTTATTGGGGGAGAAGGCCGTCCAGGAGGAGATTGTTCGCATCCGAATGGTCCTCGCCGAGGTCTCTCGGTATCCTTGGTATAGGGAATTTGAGGATTTCCTCAGGGAAGGTCTCGACTTCATCAGGGAGGTTCAGCTTCGGTCCGTGATGACAGGGGAGTTCACCATGGATATTGAATTAGTCGGTGATATCCAGTCCCTTCTCGATGCCTTGGCGACAAAGGAGTTTGGAGGATTCTTCCTGGAGATCAATCAAGCCCCTGAGGATCAGGTTATGGTTCGTTTTAAACCAAGGGAGCCATCAGGGCCTTAAAAGCCCTTGTTCTTTGTTTATTCAGATTGACGGCATTGTAAAAATGTGAAATCAGACGGCAAAGAAAAAAGATCCAGATGCAAGGCGCGCAAATCCCGTGAAATGAGGCGTACATAGAGGTACGCTGCAGTGACGAAGGATGAAGCGCAACGCAGCCCTTCAGCTTTGCTCAGGGCCGTGAGCATGTCGAACGGCAGATGGACTTTTTACGAAGCCGTCAAGATTAATGTGAGAAAAGGGGTATCCCATGAGAAAACATCCCGTATTGTTAGGTCTCATCATCATCGGAGTTATTTTAGGGGTCTTCCTCCTCTCCATCTTTTTCCTAGCCCGGTTTGGGGAGGAAAAACCCTTCACCCTTGGGGATAAGATCGCCGTCGTTGATGTCAAGGGGGTGATAACTAGTTCGAGAGGCATCGTTGAACAGATCGAAAGACTAAAGGAGGACGACGATATCAAGGCTATCATTTTGAGGATCAATTCCCCGGGAGGCGGCGTCGGGCCTTCCCAGGAGATCTACCGGGAAGTCTTGAGAGCCAAGGAGAAGAAGAAAATCATCGCCTCGATGGAGTCCGTGGCCGCATCGGGTGGGTATTATGTTGCCTGTGCCTCGGACGTCATCGTGGCCAATCCGGGAACCATTACGGGGAGCATCGGGGTGGTGATGGAGTTCTCAAATGTAGAGGATTTATTGAAAAAAATAGGATTACGGAGCTACGTGATCAAAAGCGGCAAACATAAGGATATCGGGTCCCCGTTAAGGAAGATGACCTCCGAGGAGAAGGCGATTCTTCAGGAGGTTATCGATAGCGTCCACGATCAGTTCGTTCGAGCGGTCGCGGAGGGCAGGAATATGGAGGAAAGGAAGGTGAGGCAGATCGCTGACGGCCGAATTTTTTCGGGGGAACAGGCCAAGGAATTGGGATTAGTCGACCGGCTTGGAAGCCTTCAAGATGCCATCGAAATAGCGGCCGAAATGATCGGGATTGAGGGGAAACCCGTGGTGATTTACCCGAAGAAGAAACTATCCCTTTACGAATTCCTCTTCAAAAAATCCCTCCGGCTCCTTCTGGATGAGATTTGGCAGAGGGAGTATCGCTTGAGCTATGTAATGTACTCCTCTTGAATCTTCTTGATGTCCTCCCATGCTTCTCTTTTCTTGTGGGGATTTCTCAAGAGAAAGGCCGGATGATAGGTGGGCATTACCTTAATTCCGCGGCACGAAAAAAACCGTCCTCTCAGTCGGGAGATCTTTTCATGGGTCTGGAGCAGGGTTTGGGCAGCAAAGGTCCCCAGGGCGCAGATAATCTTGGGCCGGATAATCTCCAGTTGCTTGTTGAGGAAAGGCTCACAGGTAGCGATTTCCTCCTGCTGAGGATTTCGATTATGGGGAGGCCGACATTTAATAATATTGGTGATATAGACCTCTTCCCTCCTGAGGCCAATGGCATTGATGATTCGGGTTAAGAGCTGGCCGGCCTTGCCGACGAAAGGCCTTCCCTGTCGGTCTTCATCCTCCCCTGGGCCTTCCCCGATGAATACCAATTGGGCTTTCTCGCTCCCCTCACCGAAGACGATATGTCGACGGGTTAGATGGAGTTTACAACGTCTACAGTCCCCCAGCTCCCTCCTCACCTCGGCTAAGGTGGGCTGAGAATGAGGGGTCTTTTTGGCGGATCGAGGGAGGAATTCCACGCCCGAGCTTTCTTGATAGGCTACGTAACCCCTTAGGTCTCCTATGAGTTCGATGAATTGATCCCTCAAAAGGGATTTTTTTACTTCATCCATGGAATTCGTAATGGGATTGATAGCGTTCCGTAAAATGTTACCGTCTTGGGTCTGCTCCTGTCAACTTTAGATACGAGATCACTGAAAAAGTCGCTCTTCGCCGCTCAAAATATTTTTCACGAGAGAAAACCCCAGAAAATCCAGGACGAAAAAATCTTAATTCGCGCTCAGAGCTTTTTTTTCCAGCTTTTCAGAGATCTCATCCCCACCAGGTCAAGTCTGACAGGTGGAAGGTTAAGGCTGAGAGGAGGGAGGGAAGAGGGAAGAGGTGAGAGATGAGGGAGCTGTTTTGGAGTCAGTCGTTGTCCTGGTTGCCTGGAGTTAAGATTAGAGACATACGTTAACTGAACAAACCAAATAAACAAACGACATAAACCGAATAACCGAACAAATCAGATTAACGTTCCAAACGATCTAAACGATCCAAACGATCTAAACCATCTAAACCAGATAGACCATATAAACCATACAAATCCAAGGAACTCAACAAACTGAAATAACTCACAAGCTCCAGAAACTCAACCGGATGCATTAGTTACAATTTGTGTTATACTACTCAGTCAAAACAAGGACTGATTAACCCAAAGGGACGGAAACTGAGGCCTCAGTGAAGATTATTCATCTATCGGACACCCATCTGGGTTATTCCGCTTACGCAAAATTTACTTCCAGCGGCATCAATCAACGGGAACAAGACCTTTATGATGTCTTCAAGCAGGTTATCGATAGGATTATTGAAATTGGCCCGGACCTCGTTATACACGCCGGAGACGTATTTCATACTCCCAGGCCCTCTAATCGGGCCATTACCCAGGCCCTTATTGGTTTTCAAAGGCTTTCCTTCCATGGGATTCCCACCGTGATAATCGCTGGCAACCATTCCATGCCGCGAATTCGGTCCTCAACTTGTATCCTGGAGTCTATAACCCTTTTCCCTAAGATCCATGTCGCCTTCAAGGGGGAATATGAACAATTCCTTATCGATAAGGCCTTGGTTCACTGCGTTCCCCATTGCGGAACGGAGGAGGAAATGATCCGGGCCTTTGAGGTCGTAGAACCCTCGCATCGCAGTGAGGTGAATATTTTGGTGACCCACGCGGGGTTGACGGCCGATGTTGATTATGTGATGGGTGAGTTCAATGAACTCAAGGTCCCAGCGAAGATCGTGGTCGATCATCCAGACATGGACTATATCGCCTTGGGTCATTACCATCGATGGATTAAGGTGAGCCAACGAGCTTATTATAGTGGTTCGACGGAGCGCTTTGGATTTAGCGATGCGGGTCATCCCTGTGGTTTTTTGGAGGTCGATCTCCCAGCAGGAGTGGTGAAATATCACGAGATCGAGACTCGCGAGATGATGAAACTTCCCGAAGTGGATTGTCATGATCTCACACCGGACGAGATCCTCGAAAGGACTTCAGAGCTATCGGGGCAGATCGGGCGGGGAAGTATTGTTCAGCTCCCGTTGATTAGGATGAGTCGATCCACCTATGTAGAGCTGGACCAGAGGGTCATTCGTGACCAATTCTCGTGCGCTTTCCATCTGGAGATTATCTGCCAAATGGAAACTCCGAAGGGTAATGCGATATCGTCGATAGAGATTGCGGTGCTTCCTATGGAGTTCGAAGCCTTCGTCAACGCATGGAGGGTAGATAAATTAGAAAAGAAGAGGCTCAAGGAGATGGGTTTAAAATACCTGGAAATCTTTGCCCCTGAAGAGAATTGCGTATGATCCTACGTGAATTAAGGCTTAAGAATTACCGGCGATTCAAGGAGATCTATCTGAGCGACTTTCCCGAATGCGTCATTGCCATTCTTGGGAGAAATGGCATCGGGAAATCGACCATTCTTGAGGCTATATCGTGGGTTCTTTTTGGTTCGACGGCATTCAGAACTGATAAGGCGGATGTAAAACGGCAGGGAGCTGGGCCGGAGGAGTCCTGTGAGGTAGGCATGGTCTTTTCCTTGCGGGGCACCGATTACGAGGTGCTGCGGGAGATTAGGGGAAAGAACAATATCGTTCGAGCTTCAGCCTGGGCCTATGAGAATGGTGTGAAGAAAATCGTTGCCAACAGCGAAAGAGGGGTAAGTGAATACTGTCAGAGAATTCTGGGCATGGATTGGCATACTTTCCACGCATCGTTCTTTTCACAACAGAAGGACTTGGATGCTTTTTCTCAGCAGCCCCCTGCCGAACGGCAGAGGATTATCCGGCGCCTTCTGGCTATTGATCGAATAGATATGACCATTACGGCCATAAGGAGGGATAAGACCGATGCAAAGAGCGAAATTCGAGGGGTAGAGTCAGCCCAGAAGGATATCCATAAACTCCGCGAGGAATGGAGGGCACTGCGGGTTCAGAAGAAGATGTTGGATGAAAAGGAGAGGATTCTGGGTGACCGAGTGGCTAAAATTAAGGAAAGAGAATCAGAGGCTAAGAGGGAAAAGACGAGATGGGATAAACTCGAAAGGCAATTTCAGAAATATTCTAGGGACCTCGATCTATTGGGGCAAGAGGAGGGAAACCTCATGGAAAAGAGAGGGGAGATCGAGCCGTCCTTGGGAGAAATCGAAGAGCTGGAAAGGGAATGGGTAAGTTATGAGGGGAAGGATGAAGAGCTCCGAAGGCTTAAGGAGGAGCAAAGGCATCTTCAGCGAGAGCAGGTGAAAAAGGTTAAAAGGGATGGATTGGAACAAAATATCGCGGGATGCACGAGGAAAATCGAAGAGTTGGGAGACGAATTGGCAAGCCTGAGCCGAAACCTCGAAGCTTTCGAGACGCTGGACCAAAGGGTCGAAGATCATTCGGAAAGGATGAGGCGAATTTCAGGGGAACAGGAGAAGGTTGTTGACGCGCTGGGGCGCACTAAGGGGACAATCGAATCTACGGAGAGGGAAATTGAGCTCTTGGGCCGTCGGTTATGTCAGATACACGAAATAGGGCCGGATGGACAATGTCCCGTCTGCATGCAGACCTTGGGCGAGAACTATGAAGAGACAGAGAGACATCTGAGGGAGGAGGTGGAGGTGAAAAGGGAGACATTAAAGAAGTTATGGTTGAAGAGAGAAGGGCTCCAGGTCCATGCAGATCAGCTCAATAAGGATCAGGAGGATCTGTCGAGGGCCACTGAAAAGCTCAAGGAGGAGGAGATGCGGCGCGAGGTCCTCCTCTTGCAAGTAAGGGAAAGGGAGGCACAGGTTCGGGATATGGGGAAGCAGCTCGAATCGTATGGGGAGGCCCTCAGCAAAATCGGGAGGGTTGACTTCGATGAGGAACGGTACGGGGATATGGAGAAGCTCATGCCCGAATTGGAATGTATTGAAGATCGCATGATCGAGATTCGGGCAAAGGTCGAAAGGAAACCACAATATCGAAGGGATCTCATGAACGTTGAGAAGCGACTTGAGGTTGTCAGGAAATCGCTGGATGAGAGGTCGAGGGAGAGAGAAGCGCTGGGATTTGACGAGGGAAAATATGGCGCTGTCAGAGAGGACCTCGAGGAAATCAGGGAAGCCCGGGATCGGCTGATCGAGGACCGATCCAGAATACGGGAGAGGAGGGCGAAGACCCGCGCCGAGATCGAGGGGAAGAAGAGGGAGATAGCTCACGAAAAGGGCCTCCGTGAGCGGGTTAAACTCCTCCAGGAGTTGGTCCAGTACCTCGATGTGCTGGCGGATATCTTCGTCTCCTTTAGGATGGATTTAATGGGGCGCATAAGACCTCTTTTGGAATCCAGAACCAGCCAATTACTTAGTCTCGTGACCGACGGACGGTATTCCGTCGTGGAATTGGATGAGGATTACAATATTTTTATCTACGATGGGAGCGAGAAGTTCAGGATTCAACGCTTTTCCGGCGGGGAGCAGGATATGTTCAATCTCTGTCTTCGGATCGCCATCTCCCAGATTGTGGCCGATCGAAGTGGAGGCGAAATTAACTTCATCGCCCTCGATGAGATCTTCGGAAGCCAGGATGTGGGGCGGAGGGAGAACATCCTCAAGATTTTCACCGGGCTTTCTTCACAATTTCGCCAGATCTTTCTGATCACCCATATCGAGGAAGTGAAGGATATGATACCCGTTGTTTGGAGCGTTGAAGAAGTATCAGAGGGCTTAAGTACCGTGATCACCTAACGTCTTCCGGTGAATAGAGAGGTAGTTCAATCTCGTCGAAGTTTATTAGTCGGGTCGCCTTCGGCCATCATCTTGGCGAGGACGTCCCTCTCCCGGGCGTCGGGAATGAACCCGGTAAGGGTAGCTTCCAGAACTCTTTGGCCATCCTGATTGGTAAATGTTCCCTCCGCCCTGGTTAAGTTCCGCTGATCTACTTCTTCGATGGTGATGCTGCAGGTAATCGTCTCGCCGATATAGATAGGGCGCAGAAACCGAAACTCCATTCCCGAAGCGAGTCATCCGACTTGTCCCCCCAACTCGCAGATCATGCTTCCAACCAGTAACCCGTGACAGATAAGTCCTGAAAATCCCTTAACCCTGGCAAAGCGCTCCTCATAGTGGACTGAATTATAGTCCCGGGTGATGTCACCGAAGACCTCGATGTCTCTCTGGGTGAATGTGCGCGCAAAGGTAAAGGTCATCCCAGGACTGAGCCCCTCCATCGCACGTCGCCTCCATTCGGACATTGCCCATGCTTCTCCTTCGTGTGGAATTTCCGGTCTTAGACCGCTCGAACTCAGTCGGGAAGGCCTTCATCAAATCCATCTCCTTTTACCCCAAACAGTACGGGCGGTCAAGAGTAGGGTGACCGGAGTCACCTTCTGAAAACTTATTATCCAATAAAATCAAGTACTTATAAAGATATCCCTATTAAAACTCAGGAAGCTCCAGTAGGGTGAGAGGCTATACCCCTGCCAAAAAGGGGACCGTTTCAGGATTTGTCATTGGAGCCGAATATCATTGCAAAACACATCCTAATACTTTATATTGTTATTTGTTCCCCTCTTCCCTGAATGGAGGGGAGTACTTGATGGGGTATCGGCCATGAAATGTCTAAGTTGTGGAGCGATCAATAAGAAGGATTCGAAGTTTTGTAAGCGGTGTGGTTCTAGCCTTAACATCAACCTCGGCTGCCCGCGTTGTCATTTCGAGAACCTTCCGGATTCCTCTTACTGCACCCAGTGTGGGACGAGACTGTCTATTATTCAAAGGAAGCCTAGGGGAACCCAGAAGCGTTGCCAGAGTTGCGGCTATCTGAACGACGTTGATGTCGCTTACTGCTATTATTGTAATCAGAAAATCGTGGAGGATTACCTGGAGTAAGCCCCCTTAGCACTGCTGGGAAAGGCATTACCAAAAAGGAGGAGCTTCTGATAGCTTAGAGGTCTATGACGAGAGAGGGAGATGTTCTGGGCAGTCTTCCTCAGTATAGCCGTGCGAGGTAGAGGATTCCACAAAGACGAATGGTGGGAAAAGGGGTGAGAAAGAGATGAAGGGGAAATGGTTCTGGGCGTTAGCTCTTTTTTTTTACCTATCCGGATGTGGAGCAAGTCGGACCTATTGGATGGATATCCAATACCTCACCGGTCCTTTCTTTAAGGGTGTAGAAGGGAAACAGATCGTTGCAATCAATGCCTTCAAGGATATCAGGGAAGATAAAACAAGGCTTGGAGCTTGGACGCGACCCAGGGGTCGGGTGGACACGTTTATGGCCTCGAAACCTGTGGATCAGGCGGTCACCGATGCTATATCGGGCTATTTTCTTTTACGGGGATACCGAGTCGTCAACTATACTGGCTGGGACTTGAGTCCTGAGAGCCTCTCCGGTATTTCTGCCAATTTAGTAGTTGGCGGGGAAGTTATCCATCTCGAAAGCGATGCCTGGACAAGCGTCCGAACGAGGGTAAAGGTCCTTGTCCAGCTTCAGATTTACGTGGGCAAGGTAAGCGAGGGGAAGGTATTGAGCCAGAAAATGGAGATTTCCAAGGAGATCATAGGGGTTACATCGAGGCCGGAACGGATCGAGGAAACGCTCAATAAGGAACTTTCAGAGGCCATTGATAGGGTCTTCCAAGACGTACTATAACCTCACGGCTTTCCAATGGTGAGGGAAATCAGATGGAGCGGAAACATTTTGCATCGATGCTCATCATTGGTGTCATCGTCCTATCCTTCTACCTCTTCTATGTGGTTTTCTCTCCTTTTCTAGTTCCCATCGTCTGGGCCATCATCTTGGCCATTGTATTCTACCCCGTTTACAGAAGGTTGAACCATCGGTTGAGAGGAAGGAGATCCCTCTGTGCCCTGGTGATGACGATCCTTGTTGTGCTGCTCATCGTACTTCCATCCACGTATATACTTTCGATGTTGGCCAACGAAGCAATACACGCCTACGTTTTTTTCGAAAGGGGAGTGGCAACGGGCCGATTTCAATCGATTTTGGAATTGAAGAATCATCCCATTATCCAGGGGTTGTGGGATCAATTTAACCAGTACATTGACCTCTCCGAACTCGATCTCAATTCCTTTCTGCTTGAAAACTTGAGGAGAATAAGCAGGTTTGCCATCAACCAAACCTCGAAGATCATAAGGGGATTTTCCTTCATTATCATAAATTTCTGCCTGGTGGTCATCTCCTTGTACTACATCTTCAAGGACGGTGATAAATTTCTCAAAAAGGTCCGTCAGGCAATCCCATTGGCACCTGAAGACAGGGAGCTGCTTTTTGAGCGGTTAGAGGAGATGATCTATGCAACCCTCTACGGAGGGATACTTGTCGCCCTTTTACAAGGCTTTTTGGGGGGATTCGCCTTCTGGTTTTTGGGGCTCTCCGCTCCGATCTTTTGGGGAACGGTTATGGCCTTTCTCTCCTTTTTGCCTGTCATTGGTCCTGTTTTCGTGTGGGGGCCCGTGGTCGTCTACTTCTTCTTTCAGGGGTCGTTCTTAAAGGGAGTCATTCTGCTGATCTGGGGAGCGGCCGTGGTGGGCCTGTCAGATAATTTCCTGCGCCCGATCCTCATCAGCAAGAGGACGAAACTCCATACCATTCTGTTGTTCTTCGGGGTGCTGGGGGGCATAAAGGCCTTCGGATTGCTGGGATTGATTGTAGGCCCCCTCGTAGTGACCATCAGTGTCACGATCCTCGATATCTATTCGGAAAGAGCGGCTTAGCCTACTTCAGTTGGAATTTGAAGAATCTGGAGGCAAGGAATGAGGAAAGCACTGGTTCTTTTTCTGGTTCCTGTTATTCTCATTGGATGTGCAAAATTGGCCAAGGAGGTGAAGGTGCCCGAGACGCCCTTGGTACTGCTCAGGCCAAAGGATATCCCCTCCTTCGATAATGATTTGGACTGGGAATCATTGAGGGTTGCTATCAATCGCAGCATAGAGTATTTCCGGAGGCTGCCGGAAGATCGCCTCTTCCAGTATGGGGAGGATCAATACTCAGCTGGCCATCTTATCAGGTCCATGGAGACCTTTCTCTATCTCCTTGATGAGGTCGGGGATATGGAAGAGCTTACGGATATGATTCGACAGCGGTTTAACGTTTATCAATCTGTTGGATCGGATGGGCGGGGAACCGTTCTTTACACTGGGTATTACGAGCCGATCCTTAAAGGCAGTTTAATTCCCAATGAGACGTATAGGTGGCCCCTGTACAGGAGGCCCGACGATTTGATGGAGATCGACCTTGAACTCTTCAGGCCCAAGTTCAAGGGGGAAAAGATCGTTGCCCGTTACGACGGAAGCCAGATTGTGCCCTATTTCAGCCGGGAGGAGATCGATGGCCATGGAATGCTGTTTGGAAGACAGTTGGAGATCGCCTGGTTGGAGGATCCCATTGATATCTTCTTCCTTCAGATCCAAGGATCAGGGCAGGTTCTTCTGGAGGATGGGACCCGCCTGAGGGTCAACTACTCGGCGAGCAATGGGAGGCCGTATCGAAGTATTGGGGGTCTATTGATCGATAGGGGAATCATTGAGAGGGATGAGATGAACATTCCCCGATTGAGGGAATACTTACGGGATAATCCCGACCAAAGGGAGAAGGTCCTCAATCATAATGAGAGCTATGTCTTCTTCAGGGTCGTTGAAGAGGGTCCATTAGGCAATATCGAGGTTCCCCTCACTCCCGGCCGTTCCATTGCCACGGATTCCAGATTGTTTCCCAAGGGTGGCCTGATCTACGTCTGTGCCGAAAAGCCCATTATCGATGATTCGGGTACCATCGTAGCGTGGGTTCCATTCTCGAGGTTCGTCCTCAACCAAGATACAGGGGGTGTCATCAAGGGGCCGGGGCGGGCTGACCTCTTTTGGGGAAGTGGAAAGGCGGCGGCGATCCCAGCGGGACATATGAAAAACGAAGGGAAGCTCTATTTCCTCGTGGAGAAATAATCTCCTGATTTCCTTCTCATCAGTTTTGGGGATTTTTGATTTTTGGCCAACCGATATCATATCGGAATACACGAAGTATCAAAGGAAGGAAAAGGGGACATATCACATAGAGAATAAGTGCGAAACATTCCTTTTCTAATCTCACCTTAACCTCCAATATCTCCTGGCACTTTTACCATTGCACCCGGATAGGTTACGCTTCTTCTTCAAATTCATGTTCCAGCTCGTTCATTATCCAGGGAATTATCGGAGAGATACACGCTTGAGCTTATTTCCATGGGATTCATCTGGATTGGCATATGAATTGCTTAGTAATTCTTGTCAGTCCGTTCTAAAATGGTGCTCTATCCCTGCATTTCCCTTTTGCAGGATTAACTTCAGGGAAAAGCACATGCCATTTTGATTATTTTTCATACAGTGTGATAAATCATGTAATCGGTTCAAGGGTAGCGGGCGGGATAACGTGTAACGAGTTCGTTAGGAGGAGGTCGATGAAGTTCAATATCGGGGATAAGGTTCGCCATAGGGGTCTCAAGTGGCTTTGGGGAACAGTAGAGGAGATCTACGAGGCCTCAAGAGCCCATTCCGATGATGGGCAGTACTATCTCTATAAGGTATCCCTAAAGCAAGGCAACCATTACATCGATCGAGGATGTGAATGGGAACTTGTTCCAGAAGAAGGGGGGAGTTCGGATGGCGCCTCCACTCGTGGGATCGATTCCGAGGGTTCCATGCCGCCCCAATTGGATTAAACTCTGGGCGTTTATCCCGCGGCCGATATGAAGAGAGTTTTGCCATAACGTAATTTTCGTGTCCACCATTTCCCCACGTTTTGCCTTAACAAGTCACCTCATCCAGTCTAGTTTGGGTACTGCAGTTATGCGGTGCTGCAGTTTGAAAGGATAGAATTACGCTCAGGAACAAGGGAATCCCCCAAAAAATTTGGAAACTCTAGTGGATTTTTTGTTGACTCAAGGGAAAAGATCTTATAATATGTTAATTGTTGAATCAGGGGATTGAGACTGAGATTTTTTTTGCAGCTTTTCCACTTTTTGACTTGATCTTCTCCACAAATGCTTATATGATTACGGTAACAGTGGAGAGGGGGATAGAATCTCAGAGAAAGGAGGGATGAGTGGTTATGACGCGAAATTTTTCCTTTGCGAGGGTATTCGCAAGCCTGGCCATTGCTGCATTTGTGGTTATCTTCGCCTTCGGCTGTGCCACAACTGAGCAGGTGAAAAAAGCTCAGGTGACTGCTGATGAAGCCTTACAGAAGGCACAACAGGCAATGAGCAAGGCCGATTCAGCAGTGGTTCAGGCCGCGGCGAGCGAGAACGCCGCGAAGCAAGCCAATGTCGCCGCTGCAAGAGCGGATTCCGCGGCCAATCGGTCAGTTAAGGCTGCGGACCAGGCGGAGAATGCCGCTGATAGGGCAGAGGCAGCGGCCGATCGAGCGGAGGCGGCTGCGAGAAAAGCTGCGGCGGCATTTAAGAAGCGCATGATCAAATAGTGGTGCGGGTGGACCTTCAAGGGTTCATCGAGACTCAGGGTTTGCCGATAAACTCCCTTCCCATGAGAAGGACGGGTTTATCGGCAAACTTATTTTCCCCTTTTAGCCTCATGATATCAACGGGAATCCCCGTGCGCTGCGCTAGGGCGATGGTGAATTTCTTAAGATTTACCCGTTTTTCCAGTCCTTCCTCTTTCAATCGAGTGAAGCCGTAGCGGATGAGGTCGGGGATCTGACGATAGATGTCCTCGTGGACCTCGACGGAGATCCTGTTGTGTCTAAATCCGAATTTAATGGGTTCATAGATGATCTCTACCGGCATGCCAATTCTGACGAAAGGATAAAGATTCTCGATATCCTCCGGATAGAGCCTAATGCATCCATGACTCACCAAGCGGCCCACGCCCCAGGGAAAATCGGTGCCGTGAATTCCATAACGATTGAGGGATAGGGAAATCCAATGCGTCCCAAGGGGATTTTCCGGCCCGGGAGGGACGGATACTCTCCTATGCTTCTTCCGGAGATTGGGTGGAATGTACCATGTGGGATTCTCTGCTTTACCGGTGACGTGAAACGTCCCAAAGGGTGTTCGTCCATCCGATACCCCGATTCCCACGGGATAAGTTTTCACCATCCGTATGGATTTGATGAAGAGATAGAGCCTCATTTCCGGCACATTAATTACAATACCTTCGTGCCGAGTTTTGGGGAGGACCCACGTGGCAGGGATTTTGAGCTTTAACCCCTCAGGTGGAATCCATGAATCCAGGTCCCGATAAAGGGATTTCAGTTCCCAGAAACCGAGATCGAAGTTCCTCGCTATGTCCAGTAACGTCTCATCTGGCTGGATGATGTGATTTCGTTCACTTCCTATTACCGTCAGAGCTTGTGAGTCGGCATTGCCTTTCCCTTTGGGTATGAAATAGGAGAAAGCCCCCGAGGCCGATAATGGGGATGGTAAACCACACCAGGAGACGAAGTAAAAAATGATCCCGAAAAGAAGTTTTCTTGCTTTCATTTCAGCTATGATTCATATACTATCACGGATAATCTTCAGCTTCCAGGGAAATTTGTTTAGATTATTGTTGCTGTGAAAGGGGACGGGGGATGAAAGGGAGGGGAAGAATCCATTACGGGTGGGTCGTTATAGCTATGGGGACCCTCACGACGATAGGGGCCCACGGATTTGGACGATTCGCATATTCCATGATCAATCCTAGCATGATCGGTGGTTTGGGTTTGTCCTACACGCAGGTCGGAAACCTTGCGGTGGGCAATTTCGGCGGCTACCTGATTCTCGCCATCGTCGGTGGTTTCTTGGCGGCACGATTGGGGCTCAGAATCGTCATCAGCCTCTCTCTTGCTCTGATGGGCATCACCATGATCTTGACAGGCTTGGCCAAGATCCACGGTTTTGCTCTTGCCATGCGGACACTGACCGGTCTCGGCAACGGGGGAACGTATGTCCCCGCAATGGTGCTGGGTCAATCTGGTTTTCAGCCCAGAAGAGGGGACTTGCCACGGGCATCGTGACAGCGGGTGTCGGCATCGGATTCGCCCTTTCGGGCGTAATCATCCCCCCTATCCTATCCGCTTATGGGGCAGAAGGCTGGCGATCCTGCTGGTATTACCTTGGGGTCATCGTTCTCATTCTGGCAGGGATCACGTGCGGTTTTCTCAGAAACAGGTCGGAAGATCTGGGGCTGAAATAGTTAGGTTCAGACGCGTCGGAGGACAAATCGGAAGGACAAAAGGCGAAAGGACTCGAATGGGAAAAGGTCTACAAAATCGGACCGGTGTGGCACCTCGGGGTCGTCTATTTCATGTTTGGATTTTCCTATATCATCTACATCAACTTTTTTGCCACCTTTCTCGTCAGAGAGATGGGATGGACACATAATGAAGCAGGTAGGCTTTTCACTTTTCTCGGCTTTCTAAGCATCTTCTGCGGCCTTCTCTGGGGAGGAATTTCTGATGTCATTGGAAGAAAGGGCGGAGCAACCCTGGCCTATTTGGCTCTGGCTATATCCTATGGAATTTTTGCCTTGTTCCGTTCACCGGGAGCTTTCTATGTCTCCGCCGTTTTTTTCGGCCTCACGGCATGGGCCATACCCACCATTATGGCAGCAGCAGGAGACTATGTGGGCCCGAGGTTAGCACCAGCTGGACTGGGTTTTATTACCCTTTTTTTCGGAGTTGGGCAGTTCATTGGCCCGGGGGTGGGAGGACGTTTGGCTGATATAAGGGATTCCTTTACCCTCTCCTTTGCCTTGGCTCCGGTGTCTCCATGATAGGGGTAGGGGGATCTATTACGTTGAGAAAACCCCATGGAGAGGCTTGAAACCACAAAAAAAGTTTGACAAAAAAGGCTCGAATCAATAATGTTGATGAGGAAGAATATGGAGGAGGTGGTATCTGGCAGGAGGCGGTTATGAGCGAGAATCAAGTGGATAGGAGAAGGGGTGGGCGGAGGCAATCCGATATCTTCATCAAGAATCTCTCGGATGAGCTAGATATTATCATCGATATCCTGGATGGTAAACTCGACGCTACCGCAAGGGAAATCCTGGAGGTAAGGAGCCTTCAATTTCAATTGGGTCGGAGAAGAGATGACCGAGAAACCGAAGCAGAGATCATGAGGAAACTGGAGAGCATTTCCAAAGCCCTGTTGGACTTGGTCCAATCGAGAAGGTGAACTATCAGGGTTCTGGGAATTCGATTCCCTGATTATTTCTCAGACTGAAACTTCCTTCATGGTGTTTAGCTTTGATGTGATGTAATTATCGAAGGGTTGGAGCCTAGCAATTTATGGAAGAGGGGGTCACCTTTTACAGAAAACCACACCTTAGAAAACCAGATTTCATCGCTGCATGGCCGGGAATGGGGAATGTAGCCATGAAGGCCGCCAGCTTCCTGAGGAACAAGTTGAAAGCAGAGGAGTTTGCGGAGATCGAACCTGGCGATTTTTTCCCCTTATCCGGTATCACTATCCGGGAAAACCTCGTTGAAACCCCCCTTTACCCAAGAGTAAATTTTACTCGTGGAAAGGCTCTACCCGCTCCAAAGACCTCTTAATCTTTATCGGGGATGCCCAGCCTTCATCGGGAAGGGAATATGCCTTCGCGGGTCGGGTGATGGATGTAGCCACGAAGGTGGGTATCGAAAGGCTCTATACATTCGCTGCCATGCCTTCCAATATTGACCACAAGCAGGTTCCGAAGGTATGGGGTGTTGTTACCCATCTCAAACTGGTAGAGATCCTCAAGGAATTTGACGTTCACATTATGTCGGATGGCCATATCAGCGGTTTGAATGGTTTCCTTCTCGGAATGGCGAAGATGAGGGGAATTGAGGAAATCTGTTTGTTGGGAGAGATCCCCTATTATGCCACCCAAATCGAGAACCCCAGGGCCTCAAAGGTCGCTTTAGAGGTGCTGGGGAGAATGCTCAAGATTCAGATTGATATGACCGAATTGGAGACCTTGGCCCAATATACGGAAACCGAGATTGAAAAGTATATTCGCCAAGTAAGGGAGGATATCAAATTCGAGAAGATGCTGAAAAAAGGGAAGAGAGGCCCGGGATATGTTCATTAACCTTGTGTTCTTTGCCGCGAAAAGGGGAGCATTATGGAATTGGGTAAGGTTAGGCAAACGGTGAGATCTAGATTCGGATTTGCCGTGGCCATTGCCGTCATCTGTTTTATCGCCATCTTCGGTTTTGGATTTATGGCGTTCATGGCAGAAAGGGATGTCATGATCAAAAATACTACCATTCGAGGGCATAGCATAGCCAAAATTCTGTCCATCCTGAACGAAGATGCCGCCGTTAATCGAGACCCGAAATTATTGGAAAGGTATATGGGGGAGATTGGAAAGGAAAGGGATATCGTCTTCATCGAGATTACCCAGGGGAATAAGCTCATCGCCAGTTATCGGGATAAAGGGAGGATCGCCGAAAGGAACATCCGGAGAGTTTCCCGCCCATTGGTTTTCCATGGGGAGAACATAGGGGTTACCCTGGTCGGTTTCTCCATTGAGCAGACCAACGAAAATATGTATGAGATCAAGAAGATCACGATAATTGTGGGGATACTAGCCCTCTCCTTCTTTATTAGTTACTTCATCTTACTCTTATGAGACATTTCCGGGAAAATGGGGGAATAAGATGGATAAGCTAACAGAGGTTCAACTGAAATTGCAAAAGGTGGGATGTCCTCTGTGTTTCAACACTCGGCTGGAACTGGTGCTGAGATGCGACCTTGGTCAAGACGAATGTATCTATACGGCTAAATGTCTCCATTGTGGAAACGTCTTTGAGGTAAACACCAAGAGTGAAACCATGGAAGAATTGGAGCCTGCATTGGAGGACAAGATAAAGAAAAACGGGTGTCCCAAATGCGGGGGTCATGACCTTCAGGTAAACTTTCGTTGTGACTTGGCGTCTCAGGATTGTTTTCATGTCCTGACCTGTCAAGCCTGTGGTCATGTGTTCGTGGGAAAAGGCTGACGAGACAGATCAATGGATGATGGGCCGTGAGCTTTCCTTTATGGAGAAAAGGTGGGGGAGACGGCGGGGTTGATAGGGACGGCGATGAGCTTTATGAGATCTTGAGGGGATCGGTAGGAAGTGCTCGGGGTCGTTTGTCATCTTGCCGAAGTTATACGGGGTACCAATATCCCCTCAGTTTATGGATGAAAGGGCGGATGGTCATTTTTTCCGTTTGTTTATTCTCTTTCATATCGATAAACCAAAATTTATTGATATCGAAAAGAAAGAGGGTTGAATGGGGAACTTCGTTTGGTCGCAGAAGGAAAATTTCCCCATAATCCGGATGGCTAATCGTGGGGCCCGTTACCTTTTTCACGTTTTCCCGATACCGCTTTTGTGCGGTGCTATTATTGCCGAGGCATGGCTGTTTTGAGATATACCGTTGATCCACTATTTCCTCTCTCTTAATCATGGCCTTCACCCCTTTGGAAGATTCCACTTTCGTCCTGAAGAATAAAAAGGTTAACATGCCCTTTTCGGGATTGGTTGTTGTAGTTTTCCAATTAGCAAAACGCATGCCACATACTTGGAGGCCAAGATTGCAGGGATTCATGCTAATCAAGGGATGAAATGCCGCCCAGTGCGGCCGAAAAAGGTAAAAATACGCAAAAGGTGACATTTTTTGTCAAGTATTGTCCGAAAAGAGAAGGATTTTTCCCTGGAATAATGCGCGTGGTTGACCCCCGGGCAAAACTTTGCAATAATTACCCGAAAGAGCGTTTTGTGAGTGTGGGGGAGAAGGAAAGAAACGGGGTGTTGTATTCTTTCCTTCTCTTCTTGCTGGGGCTTTCCGTATGTCTCGCTGTTTTTCCCAAGGAGAACATGAGAGAGTGCGACGTCGATGTTTCCTTACCACAACTCACGTTGCATCCTGAAGAGTATATGGGGAGGAAAGTTCTACTCGGAGGGCAAAACATTGAGCAGAATTAAAATGGCATTTCCGTTGCTAGAGGTGAGATCGATGGTGGACAAAAGGGGGGCTCGAAGATGGACAAGATTTCTGAGGAAGGGGATATTGATCTAAATCAGGTTTTTATGCGGAATGGGAGGGATTTAAACCGACTATTTCCCGATCTCTCCCTCAAGAGATTCCTGAAGGAGATTGAGCAGCATAAGAGGGAGGTCAGGACGTTTCTCGAAGCCTTGGAGATTGAGGATGAGGGGGATGGGTAATGGGGGGAAGAAGCGGAATTCGATGTCCTAAATGCGATTACAAATTTCCAACCTCTCTTTGTGAATCCTGCGGTGCCGAAAATTTGAAGAAATCTTCTTACTGTTGCCGATGTGGAATGGAGTTTGTTGAACTTGTTGAAGATGAGCCT
>Ga0209636_10000050_pt1 | contig 87086 bp, 92 predicted proteins | sample DeeMarSWOR152_54_FD_187464 | JGI IMG/M metagenome (GOLD analysis project Ga0209636, IMG submission 187464) | Marine sediment microbial communities from White Oak River estuary, North Carolina - WOR-1-52-54 (SPAdes) (version 2) | ecosystem: Environmental > Aquatic > Marine > Intertidal zone >...
TATAGTGGAGGTAATGGCTTACGGTGGCCTGTGTTGTTCCAAGCTTCTTAGCCGTAGCCACCTGTGAAAAACCATGCTTCTCGATTAATTCCCTTGCTACCCAGGATCGGAAGGCGGGCAAAACATACCGCACTACACGCTCACACGGTGCCCTCAAACCTATCACGAAGTCTATAACGTTGTTATAACTTATAAGTTACACGTATCTTAATCTGTATGTGGGCGCATATTCTGTCTATCCTATGAAAAGAGGGGTTCATGAGAATGGCGGTCATAGTGGAGTTTAATATTATTCCTCTTGGTGAGGGAATAAGTGTCTCTAAGTTTTTGGCTCCTGCGGTAGAAGAACTTGATAAGCGAGAAGTAAAGTATGAAATTACCTCCATGGGCACTATATTTGAGGCAAAGAGCATTGAAGAGGCTTTTAAGCTAGTTAGAGAGGCTCATGAGGCAGTGTTTGAAACAGGCGTCAAAAGGGTTGTGACTACTGTTAGAATTGACGACAGAAGGGATGCTGAGAGAAGCATGGAAGATAAAGTTAAATCATTGAAAAGACTGGGCAAGAAGGCTTAAGGTTCAGGGCTTTCCTTCTCGTGTCTTCACGGCTTTTATGCATACGAATCCACTTCCGCTTACATCACTGGAGGGTTCCTCAACTTTTCTTACTGTTTCAGGAGCTTTATATAGAGTGGCAGAAGTTTTTATGGTCCTAAATCCTTCCCTTCCTAGAATTTCCTCAACTTCGTCTAAAGTGTAGAAATTAGCGTGTTTGTAGATCCTGTGCCCTTCATTCTTCTTCTTTAAGTAAAGTTTACCCAATTTGCTGTTCCGAGGAATAAAGCCGATGATGACGTTTCCTCCATACTTCAAAACTCTCCAAGCCTCCCTTAACGACGCCTGAGTGTCTCTTAGAAAACAAGTTGTGAAAACAAATAACCCGTAATCCAGACTCTCACTCTTGATGGGTAAGAGTTCCCCAAGTGCCTGAACCACGTTAACTCCTCTACCTTTAGCAATTTTTATCATTCTTAAAGCCGGATCTACGCCTAGGAAAACACCGAGCCTCGAAGAAAACACGCCAGTTCCCACACCGACCTCAATTCCTAAACCTTCAGGAGCCAAAGCCTCTATGGCCTTCACTTCCGACTCGAAGATTAGTGAGCCATGTTCTTTATAGTACCATTTATCGTATTCCTCAGCACATCTGTTGAAAGCCGATATAACCTCCATTTCCATCGTGCTGAAATGTTGTGTAATAGATTATTAAAACATGTGCCAGGTGCCCGCAAAATAAACCTGATTAAGTCCTTTAATTGTGTAGCAACCGGTTTGATGCGTTGAAGAGTCCAATTTTCTATCTATACAGTCTAATGCCTTGAGCGCGCGTACAGGCTCGCTTGAAAGCCTGCTATAAACGTTTTCTTCATACCTAGTCGGCAATAAAATCTTTTTATAAAATGATGATACAATTAACCCTCTACAAATCTGTGTGGTGTCCGGTTTGGAAGAAGAAAAATTAGGGATCTTTGAGACTATTAAAGGTAGAAGAAGCGTAAGGAAGTATACAAAAGAACCTGTTTCTGAAGATCTGATTGTAAAGGTTCTAGAGGCTGGATTACCACGCCTAAAATAAGGTCTACACATCCAGCATCATCTATTAAAATCTCCTTTTTAGACAGAAACCAATTCAACCCCATAACATACATCACCAAGATTTTCAACAAATTGGCTCTTTTCAAGCCGTTTATGTTTACCAGCCGACTATATATACGGCCTCTCCATCAAACAGCAAGGGATAAATGTGTAAAAGCCTTCTCTAAGGGGATAACCACATCCAGAACAACGAACATGTATATGATGAATGGCATCTTAAATTCCTCACCTAGAATCGGACTTTCTCTTTCTTAGAAGTTTTCCCTCTGTGTTTTCCTGCCCATGTATATTTACAGATTTTTACATGTTTTCAGGTTTTCAGTTATCGTAATCTTCTTACTTCCACATTGGGGACATCGTTCTTTTCTACCCATTTGTTTTACATCTATTCAGCTAGGTTCTAACGATTAGTATTGTTAACACCATACATCATTTCAAGTTGTACTAAAGATTTAAGAAAGTTCCATGTCTGTTAAAAACATTGAAAGTTAGTTCATTGTTTGTTCAAGAGATAATCCTTTCTTTTTTTACATCTAGTTTTCGTACTTCATACAAAGAGTTAAGTCCTCTTGGGGCAGATAAGTATGAAGAAGGGATGATGAGATGACTATACTCGCCTATGTTTTGATCACTATGCAGTCAGGCGGAGAGAAGAAGGTATTGAAGAGAATCTCCAATTTCAAGGAAATCATAGAGGCAAATCTAGTTGTTGGAGAATATGATGCCGTTGTTAAGGTTAAAGTTGGGGATATATCTGAGCTAGATACATTCTTGACAGATAAACTTAGAGCATTACCAGACGTCTTTCTAACCACAACAATGATAATAACTAAGGAATTCAAGTAAACATAACAAGCATATCTAACTCCACATACATTTAACTGGTTTTTTGGTCGTTTGTTTAAGAGATAATCTAATGCACTCGCTCGCACATCAATGTATTAAAACAGATTGGAGAGAATAAAGAGATGACTGCTAGGAAAGTAGAGACGGCTATGGAATATCGTTATAATATCTGCAAATGGGACAATGAATGACCATGTTTCGGATTTGCCCTTCATTAATTCCCGTAACCAGAACAGCACCGCAGTTTCCACATAAGAGATTCAGATTTCCATAACCTTTGATAACTGGCAAGATTTCTCCAACTTTTGGTTCAAGAATAGCTCTCGTCTGGGGTTTGGGTTTAGGTATTACTCTGAGTCTAACATCCAAATGACATTTCCTCCAATTCACATCTTTTCTGAACACAGACCAACGCTGCCACAACAGTGACTAACACTACTTATGGCTCAAGTTGTACTAAAGATTTAAGCGCACATAAAAAACAGCTGACGGCTGACGCGTGGAAAAACTGGAAAGATGGCATGCATGCAATGAATCTAGCCTCTGGACTATAAATACACACTCTTAATATATGACCATGTGCATTATTAGTAATAGGTAGAGTTTTCATAAAGAAAATTGGCAAATCTTTCGCGGCATTTTGTCTTTTCTCTTGAATTTTCTACTAGAAAACGTGAGGTGAAAAAATGAGAGTAGCAAATGAGCAGTTGAGCAGGTCAGTGCAATCGTGGATCAACAGAGTGAAGAGAAGGCACCAGCCTAAAGTAAGCTATCGTTCTGAGCTGAGAGGTTGGGTGCAACATGTCATATTGGAAGCAGAAAAGAACAAGGACTTCGAGAAGAAGGGCCAATTCCTAAGTCTTCTAAAAGATCTTAACGTTGTCTAGGCTAATTGCACATCTATAGGGGGATTTATGTTTTGTCTCTTTCGGGGATTCAATTTAGAATGCGTTACAGAATTGCTTTTAAAATTGAGAAAGCGGGAGCCACTTCAATAGAGAAAGCCGTGACAGTTGAAGAGGCTGAGTTAGACTTGGAAGAACTGCAATGGCTTGATTATTTTGCTGGAGGTTTCCTCAGCACAATAAAGAAGACAGAAGACAAACGATATTACATATAGAAATGCACACGAGTTGCGAAGCACTTTAGGTTACGGTTTTTGCCGTTTAAGATAGACAACTGTAAATAGTCTACCATCTTCTAGGCGAATATTTTGAACGCTTACTAATTCCCATCCATCTTTCCCTAAAACGTCTAACTCATCTTGGACGCCTTCTATTACGGGTTTTCTTTCTTCTGTGAAACGGTCTACATGAACCCTTGTCTTTAGCGGAAGCACTTTATACTCCCATTTCACCAATTTAGTCACACCCCAAACACTAATAATGTTCAATAACACAGTAAATATCTTTGCTTACGATGATCCCTCTTCGTGAATGACTTCTCAACAGAGTTTTTCAATAGCACACTTGCACTAACATTTACCCTGTTTCGTTGCAGACGCACATACAAAGGCTAATAAGGAGGGCTGGTGTAACAGGGGCTAAGCAGTTAGGCGCTTTTTAAAGAAGGTATAACGGTTACAGACGTTTTTACTTTTTTCAAGGCTATTCTAGCTGACAAAACAAGCGAGGTGATAAAATGTCATATTCATACAGTGGAAGAAGATTTGGAAGCAATGGACCTAGATTCAACATGCAGAAACCAGTTGAAGTTGACAAGGAATACGAAGCTGAAATCGAGGACATAAGCAGAAGAGGCGACGGCATCGCAAAAATCGAAGGATTCATCATATTTGTGCCAAACACAAAACAAGGAGAACATGTGAAGTTCAAAATAACAAGAGTTGGAAGCAGATTCGCGACTGGAGAACTGGTGCAAGGCTAATCTGAAAAACGTCCAGAATTCAAAGTAGCTATTAAGAAAATTCAGAAGAGAAGGAGGTGTATTGCATGTCAAAAGATCCAAATACAATATACATCGGAAGGAAACCTACCATGAGCTACGTGTTAGCAGTGATTACCAGTTTCAACTCATCTGACACCAAAGAAGTTACATTAAAGGCAAGGGGACAGGCCATAACAACAGCTGTTGACGCTGCTGAAATAGTCCACAATCGGTTCATGAAAGAACTGAACGTAGGTGGGATAATGATAGGAACAGAAGAAATGCAGCGAGAAGACGGAACGAGAAACGTTTCAACCATGGAAATAAAGCTTACGCGCGACTAAGAATGCGTCTTACGGCAATCAAAATTTAGAAAGTTGAAAGCGATTGCGCGCGCTTTCATTATCCATCTTTTTCAAGAGTTTGTCAAGGATTTTTGCTTTCGTTCTCAATTCTTGTTCTGAAATCGTCCGTCCCATTGGACATAATTCATCAACCATAGCACCCTCATTTATCAGATACACAACCGGATAGAGATAGCATCCCAAGGGTCTTTTTCCATAGACTCGACATTTCTTCTCAGCGGGGCTATAGAAATAGCACCATCCTTCAACGTTTCTGAGCCGAGTCACACCATCATCTATAATCGCGAATTCTTCTCGGCGATGACCTATTTCCTCTAATCTTTTGATGTCCTTGCTTGAAAGCTCCATCTCCGTTTTTTCACAGCATTTTCCACAATTTGAACAACGCATAGGAAGCAGACTCCCAAACATATCATGACGAAAGACAACCGAGTTATAGTCGTTTTGGTAGCCCGGGATAGCTTCGAACTCCCGCTAAGCATATTACGAGCATAATTTTACTGGTAAAAACGTGTTCCGATCCCTGCCGGAGCACCAAACTTGCTGGTGAGACAGCCTTACGGCTTTCGATATACATTAGGGCGTTAATTCCCTGAATCAAAGCGTTTTCACAAAATTGAGATATGTTTAACCTTTTTTGCTGTTTCTACGACGTTTGAGTTTATGCGGATTCTTTGAAAAATGGATAGGAAAAGCTATCGAACGAACAAAAGAAATCGAGAAACAGTTTGATTCTTAGGCTTGGCTGTGCGCCCAGACTCCACCATCCCCAGTTTTATCTTCTTTATCTACGTTTCTCTTCCTCTTCAAATTCTCTAATAAATTCTTTCAACATTTAGTTTAGTTTATCAAAATACGGAGAGACTGCCAATACTCTTTCAGGGTTTTTCGGCGTCCACGCGCACATCATCTGAACGTGCTTCTCAAACGCGTGGTGCAACTGTATACGTAGTCGGGGCAGTCGCCCTTCTCCTGTATTTCCGACACCATGCGAGCGTCCGAGCGCATATCACACAACACGAAGTTCTTGCACGCTTTGCATTGGTACCAGTCTGTGTCAACTGCAACGGGTCTGGTCATTTTCACTATTCCCACTAGAGTTTTTTGAGACATTCGCGCTTCGTCATATTTAAATGTTGTTACATGCACGCAAACCGTTATGAGGTGTCTATTCCAAGGTGTTACAGAAGGTGTTGTTAGGTTGAAAGAGTGGGAATGTGTGAAACTTGGTCACCACAAAAATGTCGGTAAAACAATTGAGGAATGACAAAAGAATGGCTGGCGTCTCCACACATACACGTGCGCTCAAGCGAGTATGGGAGAGATAATCAATCATTACCTGCTCTTTGAGAGGGGCGAGTGAGTGAGACAAGCCGCCTCTTAACATTCCCTCTTTTTGTTCAATACTTTTGTATGCATCTTTTGATTCTGATTCCGAATATGTATGGTTACTCCTAATACATACTCCACTTTCATACAAGTTAAATCTCATAACCATAGAACCGTTCTTTGGTGCGTGCAAACAAAATAAGAACCGTTGAAAAAATGCAGGTATAAAGAATGTTGGATTTGCTGCTGTGGAGTTCTTGGTTTATCTTAGGAGCATACAGCTTTTGGTATTTCTTCAAAGCAAAAACGTTTCAGCCTTTAAGCTTAGACGACCTCGCCTTAACTTGGAAACTGCACAAACAAAAGACAGGATGTACAGCATCTTGCATCCACAGTTTACTCACAAAAAACAACGAGATCGTTGGGTTCGAATGTGACTGTGGCCACGAATACCTACAAAAACGTTTGATCACCCAAAAAGTCCGCAAACAACGCGTTTCTCCAAAGGGTCTTCAAGGTTATCATTCTTTAGAAGTTGACCAGTTGGGAGATCACGCCAACATCGGATAAAGTTGCACGCGCTCTTAACCTTCTCTCTTTTTTATACGTAGAATGCGCGTGACAATTATGGATAAGAAAGAAGAATTCTTATAATTGAGAAATTAAAAGAGGCGCTGGCGCATCACCGAAAAACATTTCTTGGCATTAATACAACTTTAATAGTAGTAGAGAAAAAGAAATGAAAAGTGAAACAGAGGAAGAAAGTAGAGAATACGGAGTATCTTCAGGAAATTTAATCGTTGCGGCGGTTTTGTTTGGCATTTTCTTGATTTGGGTAGGGCAGTTAGTAGTCATATGGTCGGAATGGGAGGACACTGAAGCAATGAAGACAATTTACAGGACAGCCATAACCTTGATTAGTTTGGGCGGAATGATTTCAAGTGGCGCATTGATTGCGGGCGGCGTCATCAACAAAAGCATTAACAAGTTTGTGCGATTGGGTATGCTCGTTGCAGCATCGTTGATTATCACGCAAATGATGGCTTCGGGGCTCATCAGTTATATTCCATGGCAATTTCTAACTTAATTGTGTGCAAAGACAAATGAAGTTTAGCCTTCCCTCCTTTTTTCTATTTGACGTATCTCGCTATGATTTTTCCGCATCTCGGATGTGCGTATAAAACGCTTCTAGCAGTTTTCTATAGATGCCCCATCGGTCTCGACCCAACCGAACTTCCTCTGAAGGGCCTTCGAGTAGTATCGCCTCCAGTCGTAACCAACTTGATTCCCCCATCCGTAGTAGATTCGGGGGTCAATGTAACTCTTAAGAGACGTCGCAAGGTTATAGTCGCGGGTCTCCTTCTGGGTCTCTATCCTTAGCTTCAGCTTATCTATCGCCGCTTTATCACGTTGCCTCCGACCCTCAAGCCTCTGCCTTAGCTTTTTCATTCGCTCCGTGTGCTTGGTCTTCAGCTCCTTAAGGCGTTGCTTTTGGCGCGCCACAGTCTCTCGCTGAAGGCTAATGCGTCTCTTCAGGGCGCGCACGAGTTTACCTTGTTGATTTCTGTCTGCGACTTGCCGCCGATAAGCCTCCTGCTTCTTCTTCACCGCCTTCAGCCTTTCCTCCTGCCTACTCAGCCGCTCCCCGTATCTCTCTTCCCGCTCCTTGACCTTCTGCATCAGCTTAACCTGAGCTTCCTTCGCCCGGTCCTTCAGAGCCCTAAGGCGGTCCTTCTTCTTTTCTAACGATGATTTCCAAGTCTTGGAGATGGTTCGCCGGTGATTGCAGACCTTAGCTGCCTCGAGGTTCGCCATCGTGGCAATGTATTTCTTCACGTATTCAGGGTCTTCGAGTTTGACAGGAGCCTTTTCTAGCTTCGTCTCGACAGCTTCAGACGCATAGCAAGTGCGGAAGACCTTTGCTGAAATCCCGGTCATCACCTCATCGAGAAAACCGCTCACATGCTTTGAGCCGACGCCATCGAAAAGGGTGGACCTCGCGTTCGCTGCGAACTCTTTCAAGTTTCGGATAACATTATCTGGGAGTTCGACCCTGAAGACATGAGGTACAGAGTCCTTTCCGAGGAAGTTGAAGGTTACAGTGCCGTCTCCGTTGGAGCGAAAATGCTCCGGTCGAAGGGTTGAAGCACCGACGGTGTCCGCCTCGTCAGGGTCCTTTTCGTCGCCGACCCTGATCTTCAGCTTATCAATAAGGAAACAGACGGTCGCTGTCTTCCGCCGTCTTATATCATCAGCATCAAGGTTCTCCAACATGTGCCTTTGGACTCGTACAAGGTTCCGGCGGAGTTCCCTCGCCTTGTCAAACTTCTCGATATCCTTTCTCTGCTTCAGAATGCTGGAGTCGGAAAACCAGACGTATTTCATCTTGCCGTTGAGTTTATCCCGCCATCGTGCGATCCACATGGTGTCAGGCTGCCAGACTATGCCCTTCCAGTTACCCGGTGGCTTGGGGGCATCCGGCGAGAGGTTAAGCTCGATGTCCTCTTCACTAGGGCCTTCCTTCCAGCGACCTCTTAGGGGGTGTTTTCCTCGGCCCATGAGGATGGAGTTGGGTTCGACGGCATAGTTGGCTACTTCCATATGGACGCCGTCAATCCAGGCATATCCGTAGCGCTCCTTGTTCGCCTCCCTCTGGGCTTTCCTCTGAGCCGCCAGAAGTCTCCTTTTCTCTCTAGAGAGGTTCGCCTTCAAGCTTCGTTCTTTTTCGACAAAAAAGAGGACCTCGGAGTAGTCGATATCGTCATATTTGACATTAATGCCGAGTTTCTTTGAGAAGTCACTATGAAAGTTCTCGGCGAAGACAGGGTCTTCAACATAGGGAGTTCCCACCTTCTTAGCCCATGCGAGAGCCATTTCCTCTTGCTCCGGTGTCAGCTTAATCTTCTCCTCCCTGATCTTGATGGTGAGACCTTTTCCCTCGTATTTTAGTGGAACTAGAACGCCGTTATGGTGTAGTTGCCTCATCGGGTTCTCCGCCTGACTAGATTCTTATACGGGGGGAAGAAAGAAGACTTAAATCTTGCTTCCCAATGTAGAAACCGCTTCACGAAGATTCTAGTGCATATAAACATCTTCAACACTCTGAAATATGTCGAGCTGCTAAACTTTGACGCAGAAGAATACGTCCCAAATGTGACCTACCTCGGAAAAGTTATTGTGAAAATGGATAAAGAGTAACAGCAGTTTCTTCTGATAATTGGCAAGCTATATGCTCCACCCTGAAATCTTCATTATTGGCTTCAAAATTTTCTTGCCATGTTTCCACCGATAATATATCGCGTAGGCAATCATCGCACAAAGTCTTATTTTCCAATATTCCTTCTCAGAAACGAAAACATCTATGTTGTGTCTCCAGCATGTAGCTATAAGCTTCCATTGCAGTGGCGTTAGATGTTTCAAATCCATGTGTCGTGCTTCTTTGAGCATGCAGTCTTCTTCTGAAGTAAACAGCAGGGGCACATAGAAAACTTTGCTGTGTCTCAATTTGTCTAGTAGTTCAAGCGTCGCGATTGTATCTTTCTCGGTTTCACCAGGCAAACCAACGATTATCGTTGCCAAAGGCCAAATATGGTTCTCGTTCATAATTTCGATTCCTTTCGTTACGATGTCATGCCATTCTTCGGGTTTGTACGGCAGCATCTTGCCTTTCATATGCTCATTCATAAGTCGAATGCTTCCTGTCTCTACGCCAATTTCGACCGAGCTGTACCTGGTACCATTTGTAACCCACCGCGATTTCTCAAGAAGAATCGGACCAATCTCTTCAACCATCTCAGGATCATAGACAACCGGCGCCAACGACGCATGAGCAGGTTGAATATACTTGACTCCAGGCACAGCGGCAATTGATTTAATTAATTCTACAATTGCTTCACGATTTGGTAGAAACTTCTCTCTAGACTGGTACAAGAAGATGTCTTCACTAGCCAAAATGATCATTTTTGTGCCATTTTTCGCGTTCAATTCCACTTCTTTCAAGATGTGTTCTAAAGGAAAAGAATAACGTCTTCTCAACGTTGGGGAACAGAACCTACAACCGCGGCCACAACCGCGTGTAATCTCTACGGTGCCAAAAATCGACGGGTGCACGATGCAGGGAATTTCCTCTGGACTGGGCGACTCGGTTTCAACTATCTGTGGAAGCTTCTCGCTATTGAGAGCCATGTGAAAAATCTTTAAAGCTGTTTCTTCAGCTTCACCCATAACGATGCAATTTATCCCATATTTCCTCTGTAACTTTGCCCTATGAATTTGCCACGCACCTGGGCCTCCAAGAATTATTTTAGCACTACATTTTCGCAGAATCGGATTGTTTACCAGTTCTCTAAATTCAGCAGCTGCTATGGGTTCACCGCCAAAGCCTACAACGGATGTGTATGTCCGACTGACAAAACCCGTTCCAGCTGGCTCCATAGAAGATATTCCAATAACCTTTGTTTTTGGTCCCACAACCTTTTGCAGATTATTCGGATGTACGGCCACAACATTTTCGGCTCCAAATTCCTTAATCAACACTGCTTCGATTTTTCGCATTCCGTAAGGTGCATATTTAGCGGTTCCATCCCCATTGTTGGGCACCGGTGGGTACCAATATTTTTTCAGCAGTATTTTTGGAATAATGCCTGTTGGGAAACCTCCCGTGAATGCCGTAAAGGGATTGAGATTGAAATCGCTCATATCGGTAGCGGAGCCGGTGAGAACAATGGGAACTCCCTCAACCTCTGAGGGAACAAATCTTTTCTGCGACATAACTCGCAATTTTGTAAGGTTAATCTAATAAATTTATTGAAACAAAAATCAGAAGATGCGGTAACTAGTTCCGGAATTTAAAGATATCTACCTTCATTCTTCCAAGTGAGTTATTTAACTAAGCGAGAAACTAGATGATGTTAATAGAAAACAACTTAACCTTCGCTTTAGGATTTTAGGAGTTTGAGGGCTGCCATTTTTGCTCCGATTTCTGCATTTTTCTTGTTTTCTCCGCTTCCTACTATTATAACGTCGTTTTCTTTTGGATCGAGCTTAGATACCAACATGCCATGTATGGAGGGAATGCTCTTAAAGACATCTTCCTCAGTGGCGGGCATGGTTAGCTTGTTGCGGGAAAAAATTAGCGTGGTTGCTCCTAGGGCTCCAGCCTTGATCGCTGTGTCCCGTTGTTCAACACCCTTTTTTACTCTGTGAGCCGCATCTCTTACAAGAACCGCAATGTTGAAGGGTCCAACTGTCAGGAGACTGGATGGAACTTCAATTCCTTCGCTGATTCTGGATCGCAGATCAGAAAGTAGTTTTATGCCGTATTCGGAGAGCACGATTCCATACTTTGAAATCTCAATAATTCTTTCGTTCTTAAGGTGCTTTACAAGCGTTCTTGTTGAACCTTCCCCTAACTCAAGCTCCTTCGACAACCTTATTCGCCCGATTGCTTTTTCACCACTAATTAGCTCTAAAGCTTTAACCACGTGAGCCTTTGTGAATGAGGGTGCGCGTCCAGGTGCAATTTTACTTGCAACCCTTTCAATCACTTCTAATAATTCCAATGTTGATAATTCTCCGTTGCACAATAATTTATCAGAATCATTCGTTTATAATAGTAACTTTCAGTTTTAAAATGGTTGAGTTAGTTGACTAAACTTAACGAGCAAATAAGCGGCTTTTATCAAAAAGCTTTGGTTGTTTTACGTGGGTGTTGGAGGTGGCCACGTCATGTAACTTTCGTAAGTGAAAGCGATGGTATCTCCCCGGTGGAGGATGTATTTTGCGCATGAATATTCTGGAAGTACCCACTCTGAATTTTCGCTATCCCAGTACCAGTATAACCATCCATGCGTGGAATTGCTGGCCAAACCATTTATAGACGTGACCAGTATTCCCAATTCCCCTCCGAAATCTGTGTATGTTATATCTGCTATCGCAAGTATCGCCTTGAACGCTGTTGAGCCGAGAGGAAACGCTGTGTTGTTGTACCAAATCTTTGTTTCGTTGCCGTAGCTTACAAGGATGTTGACAAACAAGATGGATTCCATTTCGCTGGCGAGGTTTTCATATTCATCTTGGTAAGTGTTGTATTGAGTGAAGTAGTAACCAGCAACAATGGTGCCAGAAATCGCCCAAACTAGCAGAGCCAAAGCTACGTAAGTAAAAATTCTTTTTTCCAAGTTTTTCCACCTCCTAAAAGTCTTTGCAAAGTATTTGTGAGTGGAAAGAAAATAATTCCAAAAACGGCAGTGTTAGAAACAACATGTATCGCCGAGAAAATGGCTCCGGAAATGATTGCGGTGATAAAAGCCTGTAAAATAGGCATTCCAATCAACATGTACGATATAGCAACTCCAAAATTGGTGATTATATCATAAACAAGTGTAAGAAAGGCACCCAAAACTGCGGCTTCAACACATGAACTTGCGTCATACGAACCACCTCTAGTCCGTCTATATAATCCACCTCCAATTCCAACTATCACCATTCCAGCTACTTGAAAGGGCAACATTAATCCAGCAAATCCCCAAGGCGAAAAAAACCCGTTGATTAACATTACTAAAATGCCGAGTGTAGCACCGAAAGAGATTCCAAAAACAGCGCCAACAAGGAAGACAACTAAGGACGTGAACTCAATATTTGGGGGGCGAGGAGTCAACTGAATGCCTACGCACAGGGCAGATAGAACGATGAGTAGTACGAGTTTGCGAGTTGGGGGCGACCGCATAAAGCATGGTTGGATTATCCAACCATATAAATTTTTTCATGCGCTTGCGAAGCCTCGCGGCACACTAGCTAAGAAGTAATCAATGACGGTGATGGTAGCGGGGGGTAGACGAAGACTATTGTTTCAAGTCTATCAATCTTCCATGTGCGTGTGATTTCATCTAGTGTTTACTTTGATACATTCTGTCAGCTCTGGCTTACATCACGTTAGATGAGCTATGCATGATTCTAATGTCTATTCAATTATTATATGAATAAGTAATTCAGAAATGAATTACCTATTTTGATTCAATAGAAGAATATTCCTGAAACTTTATTAACCCACTTGACTCTAATATGTTCTGGGAGAAAGGAGTCTTGAAAAAAGCATATTCCCTAATAATCTTCTGTGTCATTGTGTTCGGAATAGCAGGAATTCCAAACGCCAAATGTTACCCACCAACAGACACCTACCATTTTGATCCATGTACTGCCCAAGCAATTATTGAAATATCCGGGATTGGTACCGCAGGGGTAACTTCCACTGGTTCAATTGATGTCCAAGCATCAGACCCCTACGATCCAGGCGATGGTCGCATCAAGATCGACACCCAAATTGTTTCCAGCAACTTTGTGGGAACAAGCCCTTTTGGACCGATTACGATCACCGGGAGTTCAACGGCGATATCGAGTGGGGCAATACAGCAGCAAGTTGCTGGTAACGACTTTCCGGCTGACAGCTGGTATAATGCCTTCTTCGAAATTCATACAACATTACCTTATCCCTATACAACTATTCATAACGAAGTCCCTGTATCCCTTGAAGCAGTAATCTACAGCATCCCTCCATACGGAACAACGTACACACAATCTGTGCCGGATATTCCTCTTCTAGATATGTTAGGTAACCCTGTCGGTTTCATCAGATATATCAGCTTTAAACTGACACCGCTTCCACCCACTCCAGAGTAGAAAGAATTGTACTATGATGATGGAGAGTACGATATAGGTTTCGGCTTGGGAGTAAACACAACTACTGGGCTGGGTGTCAAGTTTGATCATCCTAAACCTGGAACCAAATACAGAGTTGAAAGTGCTAAGATTTACATTTTCCCTATCTTCCTCATGCCCCCTGAACCATTGAGGCTCTTTGTTTACTTGTATAATCCATCACTTCTTGTCTATGAGAAAGTCTATGGGAACATAGCCAACGGATTAACTTCAGAGTGGAATGTAATCGACTTGAAACCCTATAATATCTTCACAGAACAGGACTTTATCATCGGTGTGAACGGCGTATTAGACGATGATATATCCTTGGGAGTAGACGAGGACACAGAATATCACTCTGGATGGTTCTGGGTAGATGAGACAACAAGTTTTACGCATTATTCTGGTGCAAACTTTATGATTCGTGCTTACGTAGCAGGACCATACCATGAGTTAACCGTCACTTCATCACCTATGACTGACATAACATTCACTATCAATGGAACTCAACAAACAACATCATACACCGAATGGTTGCTTGAAGGCCAATACACACTTGAAATGCCACAAACCCATAACGGATACGTCTGGTCCCACTGGCTTGAAGATGGAGACCCTAATAGAATCAAAACAATCACTCTAACGGGTACTACATGGACTGCTGTATATGAATCAGCTCCCCCACCGCCCGTAGGTGGAAAAGCAACTCCAATAAACAGTATAATTATTAAGCCTGAATTGCAGATTCCTTGGATATGGCTAACAACAATAATCTTAGCAGTGTCAATATCAGTAGCCTACATCAAATACAGAAAGAAATAATAAACATCATCCTTTCTTTTTTTTATTCAACAGAAGAATACTACTGAAACTTTTAGTAGTTCTATTGACAATCTAGTATATGCCTAAAGAAAGGGGACTATTTACTGAAGGTTATAGGAAATTGAAGTTAAAGGCAGTTTCAGGAATAATGCTGCCACTGCTTATGGCAAGTATATTCATAATATTGAGTTCACCTATTCCCATAATCGCCCAGACGAATTCCGCGACAACGGTTTTCTTGGATCCACCGACGATTACTGGTGTAACGGTTGGCGAAACTTTCACCGTAAACCTAACTATTCTTGATGCTCCCGAGGTCTTCTGTTGGCAAGCAGACATGACCTTCAACGCCACAGTCTTAGAGTGCATAAGCTATTCTGAGGGTGAATTCCTTGAGACCGGAGGGAAAACCACATGGTTTCCAGGAACCATCGACAACGTGGCTGGAATGACAGCTAATTACGGCTGCTGCCTTTCTGGAACTGACAGGGCGAGTGGCAGCGGAAGGCTAGCCTACGCCAACTTTACAGTCATAGCACACGGAGTCTCCGACATACACCTCCGCGACGTAAAAGTGAGTCATGACCCTCCATCTCCCCCAGTCAGTGATTATATCGTTCCAATCAACATAATCGACGTTTTCACGGTTGTTGTGGCAGGCACACCTCATACTGCTGTGACGGTAAGCAATTCAACAGGCAAAACATTCCAGCACTCCGGTTTCTCCGATCACGTCTTCAACGAGACACTGAAGGAAATAAGCTTCAAAGTCTCAAGCCCAGATTATCCGGATCAGATACCACCCTTCTCGCCCTTTCGCTTCTCCAACGTCACCATCCCAAAAACACTTCTTAATGCATCGATCTTAGATAAGTGGTATGTCATAATAGGTGGCATATCTGTAAGCAAGACTGTAACTGAGAACGCTACTCACTATTCTATATACTTCACATACACTCTTGGTATCCACGAGGTTCAAATTCGCGCTGCTCATTCAGTTGGTGGCATCTACATTCCAGTAAACAAACTTGAGTTGTTAGCTCCATACAGTGGATTAACAATACTGTTAGCTGTAGCTGTTGTGACAGTTGTCTACGTTAAGAAAAGAAAGAGACATACAGAGATTAGCTCTTGAACAAACAATCAAAGAAGAAAAATATTTGGGATAGCATCGGTCAAACTCATCCTTTTCCTCTCCTAGATGGTTTATATTTTGATACTACTCTTTTTTTCTTTTTCTTTGTGAGTTCTTCCTCCAAGTCTTCCAGTTCTTTCTCACTCATCTATCAAACACTCCTTCAAATAATCTCCCTCTTTTTTGCTATTCTTCTAGAACAACTAATCAAAGAACCAGTTAAATAGATGTAGAGTAATTCTTCCACAAGTCATAAAAACTGAAACTGAAGACATAATTGATGATTTGATATGATAAAACTGAAAGATATTGACTTCAAAATTATTTCTGAGTTGATGAAGAACTCTAAGATAAGTGATAGAAAGCTAAGCAAGGTTGTTGGGGTGTCTCAGCCAACTGTGTCAAGAAAGAGAGCATGGTTAGAAAAGGAAGAACTACTCGTGTTCACTGCAATCCCAGATCTTGTAAAATTAGGTTTTGAACTCATGGCATTCAAGTTCTACTCTTGGACACCTGAAGCCACCTTAGAGCGATGTCAGAATGGGGGAAAGATAATGAAGAAGCTATCCACATACCTTTCACAGCACCCCAACATCATTTTTGCCTCTAAGGGGCAAGGCTTCGGAATGCAAAAAATGATGATCTCACTTCACGAAAACTATACCAACTACGTGAAGCTAATGAACAATGTCCACGAAGAATGGGGAATGTATCTGCACGAGAGTAAATCATTTATCGTCAGCCTAAAAGAAGATGTTACTGGCAGACAGCTCACTTTCAAATCTTTGGTAGAATACATATACAAAAATAGGTAGACACTAATCTTCTTTCTGGTTCCTCTTAAACAAACAATAAAAAAACTAGTTAAATCAGTTTAACGCTTGAATAGCCTTGTTATCCCTTTCTTTCTAAGCTTTTCAGACATTTTTCGTGCGGGAACGCCTCGCCCACAGCCACAACACTCCGTAGGTTGTGAGGAGGAATATTTTTAGGAAGAAAAGGATCCATAGCAGTTGAGCAGCGTTCATTTATCTCACCGATTAAAGGTATCGCTGGCATCTCTTAAAAACTAAGTTTCGACAATGGAATATGTCGGTTGAAGCAATAAGCAATATATTTTAACCGTGCAAACTATAGTTTGGAGTTGCTGAAGAGAGAAAGGAGTTTTGTTTTCACTAGGAGATGACGATTTAAGTTGTCGTCTCTTTTCTGCATCTGTAAGGCAATGTTTCAGTTTCAGCTACTGTTATGGATAAATCAGTTGCCTCTTAAGCAAGAACCGAACTTAAAATATTCCACACGATATCTCCATAAGCTAGAGCAACAATTAAGCCGATTGTGACAAAAATGAGCATGGGTAAACCCGGGGTTGCCCACACCTCGTTTTCAATTTTTCCTTCATCTGCAGCCTCTAAGATTCTCTTAACAATTTCTTCTCTCTCTTCATCCTTTGGAAATACAAGCAACTTTCTTCTGCTTTCTTCTGTTTCATTCACATAGATGTCTTCAAGAGGGTATAGGTGTTCCCTCTTTTCCAGTTCAGAAATTTTGACCTTGTAACCACATATAAGTGTCATAATCTTGCGACCAACAGATTCATTCTCCAACCCTTCAAAGAGCCCTTTCTCTTTTCTGCTCTTCCAGAGAAGGTTGCGGAGGAGAGCGTAGACCACGCTTAGAGCTGCCAAAATAACGGCGTTGGTGAAGACAGTGAGGGGGAAAAGGGGAGAAAAGATTCCGTAGGGTTGTTGAAGGAGATACTTGGGGTATGAGGGTATAGCTAGAGATAGGCATATTAGGGCCTTGGCGTCTGCTCCACCGAAGGCTCCGAGGTAGAAGAGGGCTATGGATAAAACTGTGGTTATTAAGAATGACAGGCCGAAAGTATACAGTAATTCTGGGGCGAACATAAGGAACTGGATGGCGGTTAAGGCGAGGGCTGAGGGTGCAAGAATTGCCCAAACCATGTTGCTTACTTCTCGTGTTTTATAATCGCTCCAAGAGGCGTAGATTAAGAAACCTAGACAGAGGGTTATTCGAATGCCGTCAAATATCTGGTTCACTCTGAATCATCTGCCGATGTATCTTTGGAAAAAGAGAGTATAAAAACTATGGTAGGATGACGTCCTTGTTCGACGAAAGTAAGGAATGAAGAGAGTTTGCGGTTAGGCTTCTTCGCTGAAGGGAAGGTTTTGTCCTGCCTCGGTGACCACTTTGAAGTAGTATCTTGTTCCATCTATCCAATCGAGGCTAAAGGTTATTTTTAGGGATGAATCTGTGCTGACCATTTTTGTTGTTGGATCGTAAGTTGGAGAGCTTACTACCTGAAGGTCTGAGGATGATGTGCCTTGATATACTTCTGCAACCTTTGCATCGGCTGTTCCAGAGTTTCTTATGGTAATATCGACCTTTAATGTTCCTGTGTCGTTGTAGTATCGTACGTTTTCAACGGTTAAAACTGCTCCTGACTGGCTTGTTGTGGATGATGTGAAGGTCATGACCCAAGCGTAAGTGACTATTACTGCTGCGACGGCTATGACGATTAAGAGAAGTGTTGCTAGAATTGGCGATATTCCTTCTTTCGATTTTAGCATTTTCTTCATGCTCTGTTTCTCCTATGCCTAGAAAGTTTGGTTTTGCGATATTTAACATGTATGAACGTGCAGTATGTAGTATAAGTAAATGTATGTATTCAGAATCTGAATAGAAATTCACCTATAAAACATGCGTTTATTTCTAGCTAATTTCGAAATTGATAACGTAGAGGATGTAGGTTGAAGAGTTTGGCACCAGAATCTTAAGGTGAACGTAGAGGTAGGAAGTGCCTGTTGTGGTTGCTTGGAGGTTACTCATGCTTATGTATATGGTTGAATCGACGCCTCCAGGCAAGTTGTATGAGTCGCCTTCAGATTTGACTATGGACCCTCCTGTGACGGCTATTTGGTTGCTTGAGGTGCCGTCGTGGAGGCTTATGTTTAGGCTTGACAGGCGACCGATGTTGGAGTTGTCGTAGACTTGAAGGTTGACTGTCCAGTTATCCGCGACTTGGTTAACAACTTCTAGTACATAATCGTAGTTTTCTGTTGTCCAAACGTGTAGAAGCGTTACATCTATTTTCCAGCTGTTTTGGGTAGTGTCGCTGGTTTCGTTGCCGCCATTAAATCTGATTGTAAAGTTTGAAGAGGTCAGATAAGAGGAAACTGAAACGTTGTTCCATCCATTCGTGAGGTCTGTGAATAGGTTTTGCCATGTTGTACCGTTCCAGAAGTCTACTCTGATGTTTTCGTTGGGTGGTTCTTCGAAGGCCACGTCGGAAGAGAATGAGTAGCCGTCATATCCTGAACCATCGTTATTGTCGGGTCCTGTGTCGTCGAAATTGTTGTTTAGCTTGAAGTAGGATCTGAGGTTGTTTTCAGACCCGGTGAGTTCGGTGTTGTAATCGCTCTGGATTTCTGTTAGACTTCTGGTAACATTCCAATACCTTAAGTCATCCCCATGCCCATCCACTGGTTCGGTGCCACCGAGACCGTTCAGAAAACGGTTTTCTGTTGGTGCTGGTGTGGTGCTTGTCCATGTTCCACTTAGACTGTTCGCATCGAGTGTAGGCGCATTATCTTCGTCACCAACATAAAGGAAAAGATTGTCGTTATTTTCGTCCCACACAATGGCAACAAAATACCACGTATCAGCTGAGAATGAATAGGCACTGATAATTGAGTCAGTTGCTCCCCAGTCCACGACAAGATTCGTCCCTGACCAACGAGTTTCCATATTTCCGTCCTGTCCATAAAATCTGCCTTGAACAGAAGTATCCATTTTTACCCAGAAGGAAATAGTGCCTGTCGTAGAACCCCAATCAGGTGTTCCGTCGCCAATTATCATGTATCCGCCTGTGGCATCCAGAGAATAGGTGTTGTCCTCCTTGTCGACGTAGATGGCCAGCTCTTCATTGTTTTCGTCGTAGTCTGCGTTTGTCCATTGAACTTCCAAATCAAGTTCGTACTTAGTTGTCCCACCAACACTAAGACCCCAAAGTATCAAATCACTGCGGTGCCCTGTTCCTGTTCCAGTTTGTGAATAGTAAGCAGTACTACCATCTTCAGTTCGAATCTGCACTTTCCACTGGGTAGCAGCAGATTGTTGTTTGACGGCAACGGCTATTGATGCCATCTGGTCAGCACCAGCCCCATGACCTGTTCCGTAACCATCATTTCCGTACTCACCTGAATCCTCTCTATGAGCCGTTGAAGCAGTAGCGTCGTAGATTTGAAACACTGGTACATGATATGAGCTGCTATGAAGACCATTGAGGTTAGCAAGCACTACGACATACTCCTGTTGATTAGGAGTATAAGTTGTGGTTAAAGCACTCCAATCTACATAGGTTGTGGAAATGGTAGAAACACCCGTCGAAGTTGAAGTGTCAACAATCTGGTTGAATGCCGAGCATTTGATAACAACAATCCTCGGACGGTGAAAATCTGCGGATGGTGAGGTACCATCTTCATCTGTAACTTGAATCCTGAAAGTATTATCACCTGAGTTACAATTGACCACTGTTGCCTTAGCAAAATTCATGTTATCAACATTATCCTCCCATTCCTCCATGTATTCCGAACCAAGTGTCGCACCATTAAGCTGGAATCTCACCATTGGAGCGTCAGAAGTGCTACTGCCGTCGCAGCCGCCCTCAGCACTCATTAAGATAAGATAGTTGCCAGTTTCGGGTAAGCTCCACGTTTGGGATGCTAGGTTTGTCCATGTAGAAGGGTTCGTTACTACATCTTCTGTATTAGAAACACTATACCAATAATCTGAGTTTTGAGTTAATTCCGTAAGTGGAATCGCAACGATTCCCATTGCTCCAGCATAAGCAGTATCCAAGGAAGTGATACAACGGAATTGAAACTTAAGAGTGCTTGTGCCGTCCCCAGTAACAATATAGTATCCATGCAATGCTCCTGCGGCAACATGTAACACCGTTGTTTGGTCGGTTCCCTCTGCAGTGCATCTCGCTATTGTGGTAGCCCCAAATATTAGGACAAGTTCAACATGGGCACCATTATCATTCCCGCCTATATTACCACAGTAAATTACAAGATAATTTACTCCGTTAGATAGAGCGCTGGTTTCACAATTTGCATCCACAAGAGAAGTTGAACTAGTGCTTTGCTGAGTATCCTGAAAAGCTGTGATTGGAGTTATGCCCGTGATGCCACCTGTATTCTCCTCTGTTAAGGTGTCATAAACCGAGTCTGGACCAGCTTGTTGCGCCGAGAAGTTTGAATGTGTTCCTCTATCGGTAGGAGAGCCTTCATTAGATGTATTATTGTCAACATAATCTATTTCCCTATCCTCTGCCCCGAAATCAAGTAAGTCATCTCTTTCACTTTCATAACTGGCTTTAATCCAAGCATCACTTCTAGTCGTGTTAGATATGCGGACTTCGTCGATTGTGCCATTGAAATACTCAGGTGTTCCTCCAGTATCTTCAATCCTGCCGATGCTGTAAAAAGAATTTGTTTTATCTCCTGTGTCTGATGTTGCAGTATCATTTAAAATCCCATTCGCATAAATTTTTACTTCTCCTGAGGTAGAGTTACGAGTCATAAAAATATGGTGCCAATTGCCGTCATTTATAGCAGAAGTAGTGTTTGCTCCTGCAGTATCTCCAGCTTGAATACATATTCTTCCAGAGGCATCTATCCATCCCCAGAAAACGTCATTGCCGCCTCCATTCTCTTCAACACCAGTAATACCTGGTGCGCTCCAAAAAACATCGTTTCCGATCTGCGTAGTTTTTATCCATACTGATAGGGATGCTGTTTTCCCCAACCATTGAGCTAAATCTGCGGAAATACTAACATAATCATCCGCCCCATCAAAAACATCCGCCCCATCTATTTTTCCAGAGTCGGTATATGTTACTCCGCCACTTTCTGTTCCATCATTGTTATTAGAAGTCGAATCAGTCGCGTTAACTTCTGTCATATGCCAAACGCCTTTAAAATTAGTGTCCCAAACATTCTCCGCTGGGGTTGAATTAGGGTCACCAACATAATTCGTGTTATCTGCATGTGCATTGTCATAGTATAGGTAAAGGTCAGTATCTGATGTGGCACTTATGCTTGGAACTTCAACCCACAGCCAAGCCTGTTCGCTAGCGTCGTCCCACTTCTCAATCTCCACATAACATTGTGTTCCATCACTTGTTGTAACCGCAATCTTCTTTCGGTTAGCGTCACTCTGCAATTCATCAAAAACGAATGAAACATCTTCATTATTGCGTCCAGAAGAAGAATTGCTCAGATAAACTAAAACAGGAAAGTTAGACAAAGCACTATCAACATCATTATTGTCAATCGTAATTCTAACACGCTTGTCCCACCCACTAAGCCAAACCGGGGTTGCGACACTAACCTTTGCGCTTGTTTTGTTTGTGTAGATAGTGCTACTGCCAGTAACATTACCTTCTTCAAGAATAACAGGCGGCGAACTAACAGTCCCATAAGCCTGTATCAACATAGAATAGGACACATTTCCCGCTACACTCTGCAGCGAGTAACCCAACAAAACGAAGACAGTTAAAACTAGCCAAATCAAACGTCGAAACCTTTTATGATCTAGACTTGTCTTTACCCTACTCACAGATAGTCTCCCCTAAAGCACTAGAAAAAAAGGGGGAGGAGATTATTCTTGCACGTCCAATGCAATTGTTATAGTACATGTCAGTGCGTCGGTAGCTCCAGCAGCCGCCTTAGTCTCAATCTTCAAAGCCCACTCAGTGTTATCAGACAACGACTGATAAGACATGTCCGACGGAGTGTTCCAGGTGTCACCAGTTGTAGTGTAGTCGAAATCAACTGAATTCAACGTAAAGTTGATGAAGGTAAAGTTGCTGACGCTGGCAGATGCAGAAGCAGGAGCAATGGAAACATGTCTCAACCTCACGTCGTGCGCCGAAGAATCAGTGTTGCTTATGTTCAGAGGCTCATCATAGGTCAAAGTTGCGTTAGGATACGCCTTGATCGCCAAACTCACATAAGTTGAGTTGGTGCCCAACGAAGAACCCGTAGGCCAATCGCCTCCTTGTTCAAAGATCACCGTAGCTTGGCTGATCGTCACTGTTGGCTGCATAGACAGGGAGTAGTAGACGGCGGCGCTTGCGCTGGCGACGAGCATAGCTGTCAACAGTAGGGTCAAGAATTTCACCGGTTTCTTAGACAATAACTCTCTCATTTGCTCGTTCTCACCTCCTTTCCCTTCTAAACCTCCTCGATCGATCGACCAGTTTCCTTTATCGATCGACGGATTTCCGGGCTGAGGAGCAAGAAGATGCTTATACCCATAACAAGGGCAGAAACAACGAGACCAATCTGTAGAGTTAAGAGAGGCAACGTAGCTTCTTGGGCAAAGGCATAGTTGGAGACAAAGAACATACAAATCATAACCATTGGGAAGGTAACAGCGCCAGACCAGAGTTTAGCAAGGGTCCATTGCCTCTTGGCAACGGCAAAGTAGGCGTTGACGGCTACAATGTTAGATAAAGCCACAAGAAGGTAGATGAAACAATACCAGAACCGCATGTACTCTCCAAAGATAACAAAGAATTCCTTGCTAATCAAAAGGTGTCCATACCCTACGAGGGCGGCGATTTGATAGATGTACGGAAGGGCTTTGGGAATCCGATCGTCTAAGAGACAGCTCAGTAGGCTTAGCATAAGGAATACGTCGATGCCTAACAAGGCAAAGAACTCCGGTAACATCTGAGATGGCAGATTCAGCCCTCACTTTTTTCGTCGATCGATCGCGCGCAAAGACACTGTTCTTTCTCTGACCATTGGATTTAAAACATATGAATTCAGAATCCGAATCAGAATACAGTTTAATCATTAATAAAAAATGCAAATTCGATTTCTACAGGAAAAAATCCCTACTCAGTCACTCAAAAATTGCAGAAAAGCGGAACCTTGACTTATTTTTTCAACGCTATTTTTCTTTACGATTTCTCCAGTTCCAACTTCTCCTCAATAGACCTTACAATCTCTTTGATTACGTTTCTTTTTATCGATTTTATCATCATTTTCATTACTTCAGGAGAGCGAACTATATCTGTCGTAGTCACCAGACCAACGAGGCGCCCCTTTTCGATAACAGGAAGCTTCTTGATTTTCTTTTTCCGCATGATTTTCGAAGCCTCCTCAAGGTTAATTTGAGGACTAACAAATACGAGAGGCTTCGACATTATTTTTCTAACTTCAGTCTTTTCCGGATCTACGGGTTCCAGTATTACCCTTTTCACCATGTCTGTTTCAGTCACGATTCCTACGGGTTTCCCGTTCTTCACCACTATTAAACAACCGATTTCATTTAGATTCATGAGTTCTGCTGCTTCTTTCACCGTTGCCTTTTCCGGCACTGAAATAACGTCTTCAACCATAACGTCTTCAACTTTCAAGGACATAACAAGGAACCCGCTTTCGTGAAAACTTGTTCGCAGCTAACATTTATGCCTTGAGAAAGAATAATATTTATTTTGAATCCAGATAGTTGAAAAAATAAACTGTTGACGCTACTTTGTCCTTACTAAACATTCCATTATTTTAGTGCAGGTTAAACACTCGTTGGGAATTGGAGTATTTTTCGGATGTTCACTCAAATATCCAAAGTGGTGGGGGCATCCCGAGGTCTTAGTGTCTCGCGAAATTTCAGTTTTTTCTGTCTCGACGGACACTGTTGACACAGACTTCGGTCTTTCGATAGCCTCAACCTCTTCGGGGCGTTCTTCCTGGTCCTCGTGGTGTATTACTGGATTATTTTGTCGTTCCGTGGATGAGACTTTCGGGATATTTTGCTTCAGCGATTCTGTTTTTATGGTTTTTTCTCCTACAGTTGAGGGTTTTAACTTAATGAGAACTATTAGGTAAAGTAGTATAAGAATGACTACTGTGACCAATAAACCAGTATCGAAGAGCGACAAAGCAAAGGGAAACATAATACATTCCCCACTACAGTCAAATGGTGGTTTACCCGCATATAGACTTAATGAATTTGGCATACATACTACAAATACTGGCAAACTGGCAGAAGATTAGCTAGTAATTTCGAAGATAAGAGGCGGAGTCGTAGTTTTCGTTTTCAACTCAACACCAAGTAAACTCTCCAAGAAGCCGCTCCAAATCTCATGGTTATTGATGAATGGCGTCCTGACGATTATGAATTTATCTCGTAGATAGAAGTCGCCGAAACCTTGAACGCGTAGTCGCTTAAGTACGTCAGGCCATTTTTCTCGATCAGTAGTTTCAAGATTGAGAGTGGCTTCCATGGAAACCCTAGCAGCTTCCCCCATTTTTAGACCAACTTCCCTAAGTTTTTCTTCAGGAATATATTTAATCATGGTGTTGATGAATTCGACGTTGACGAAAGCTACGCGGCTGATACCGCAGTAGTATTCTCCAGGGTATTTCCAATCGTAGATCATCATGCTTCTGTAAACGTCAAGCATTTTTGATATTAGGGGTTTTATGCCTGGTTCTCTTCCTTTTTCGATAAGCGAATCGATATACTCTCGTTCTTCGTCGTCTAAAATTATGGTGGTTCTTTTAACTGAACGTTTTTTAGAAGACACAATAATTTTCTCCGTTCTGTTGGCTACCCCTAATAATATGCTTAGAAGCATATTTTATATGTTTTGCTTACTAGCAATTCACAAATTCTTAGCAAACATTGAACAATCAAAGCCCAGGGAAAGGCGGCGGCATCTGCAGAACCAAGGGAATAGGATATTTCGCAAATCGCTGCGCTCTCATCCCAACAATCATGTCTTCTGCCTTCGCCGCGGGGATTGCAAACAGCATTTCATTGTCGTATGTGGCTGCAAAAATGCGGTCTCCGTTTCCAGGTATCACCACCTGACATTCGCCTGTGTTTAATGTTCGGACGATTCCTCCAGTGCATGAAGCAGCCATTCCAGCTAATTCGCTTTTCACTTTCTTTCCTTCTTTGTGCATGGCTCCTTGGATTAGTCGCATGATTTGAGCAGGGTTTCCGTAAACTAGAATGACGTCTGGAACTATTTTTGTTCGTGTTAGTGGGGAGACAACCACGCCGCCGTATTTGCCTGTTTCTAAATGGTCTAAGTTATCCACAATTGTTTTTGCTACTGTTTCGTCGGAAGCGTATCCGCCTGCTAAGAAGAATTGAGCCATGGCTTGTTCGTCGGCGAGGTTGGTCCAACCGTAAGCCAAGTTTACTGCTGGGCATGCGCTGTCTTTTTCAGTTATTCCCATGGTCCATCCATATCTGCGGCTTATGGTTAAAGCTTGGCAGACCGCTATTTTTTGTTCTGGTCTTCGGGTTCTTTCGGGGAATTCGGATTCATTCTTTACCAGTTTAACTGCTAGGGGATATGTTTGAAGTCTAAGTATTTCCTCTAAGGATTTTCCCATATTCATCCAGTTTTCCAAATTTAAGCCTCCAGAAGCATAAGCAAAATACTCTCCTTCATAATAAGATTTCTCTAATTACGTTTAATCAAGAAGTATGCAGTTCTGACTAGAAAAGCCACACGCACGTAAACAGAATCGCAAAAGTTTTAGATGCCCAGAAGAACATTATGCGAAGGATATGTTATGAAGAGACGTCACCTATCAAAGAAAGAAGTGGAGCACATTGCTTGGCTTGCCCACATAGAGCTTTCTGAGAAAGAGAAAATCACCTTTACCGAACAATTCAACAGCATCTTAGACTACTTCAAAAAGATTGACAAAGTAGACACTGAAGATGTTCAACCAACCTATCATGTTCTAGACCTCATGAACGTCTATCGAGAAGATGAAACAACACCGTCTCTGCCACCAGAAGACACCCTAAAAAACGCCCCTAAAAAAGAAAAACGGTTTCTCAAAGCTCCTAGAATCGTTTAAGGAGAAGACACCTATGCCCAAGCTACACGCATTAACCGCCAAAGAAACTGTGGAAAAAATCCGTAGTAAAGAAGCAACAGCAGAGGAATGCGTTTTATCGTTTTTTGAAAGAATCCATAGGGTAGAAGACAAGGTTCATGCTTTCGTCACCATCGTTGAGGAAGAAGCCCTCAAGAAAGCTAAAGAAATTGATAAGAAAGTTTCTGAAGGGAAACCCCTTGGAAGATTGGCGGGCGTAGCCATAGCGGTAAAAGACGTCATCTGCACGAAAGGAATCCGCACAACATGTTCTTCACGGATGCTTGAGAAATTCGTTCCTCCATACAACGCAACTGTAATCGAAAAAATCAAAGAAGAAGACGGTATCGTCATCGGAAAAACAAACATGGATGAATTTGCCATGGGATCCTCCACAGAAACCAGCTACTTCGGTCCGACGCACAACCCATGGGACCTTTCAAGAGTTCCTGGAGGATCTTCAGGGGGAAGCGCAGCAGCCATCTCAACTGACGAAGCTATACTAGCCTTTGGAACTGACACTGGAGGATCCGTCCGCTGTCCAGCCAGCTACTGTTCTGTCGTTGGTGTTAAGCCAACTTATGGGTTGGTTAGCCGTTACGGATTAATAGCATACGCAAATAGTCTTGAACAAATTGGACCCATGTCAAGAGACGTTTACGATTGTGCCTTGTTTCTAAGCGTTATTGCTGGTCATGATCCCAAGGACAGCACATCCGTGAAAGCGGCAGCAAAAGATTACACAGAATCCCTCATCGGTGATGTTGAAGGGCTTACAATAGGTGTACCCAAAGAATTCTTCGGTGAAGGAACGAATGAAGATGTTGAGAAAGAAGTTTGGAATGGCATTCACAAATTGGAAGAGTTGGGAGCTTCTTGCGGAGAAACTTCGCTTCCAAGTCTTGAATACGCTCTTGCCACCTACTACATTGTCGCCATGTCTGAAGCCAGCTCTAACCTAGCAAGATACGATGGAATACGTTACGGCTACCGAATCGACCGTGATAACGGTGACTGGTCAACTGTTTACTCCAAAAATAGGCGAATTGGATTCGGAGCTGAGGTGAGACGCCGAATAATTCTTGGCACCTACGCCTTGTCAACTGGATATTACGACAAATATTATTTGAAAGCCCTCAAAATTCGAACCTTAATTCGAAGAGACTTCGAGAATGCCTTCAAAAAATTCAATGTGCTAATCGGCCCCACGATGCCTGTTCCTCCATTTAAGATTGGGGAGAAGATTCAAGATCCCTTGGCTCTATACATGTGTGATGTTGATACGGTTTCTGCGAATCTAGCTGGACTGCCTGCCATATCGGTTCCATGCGGTTTCACAGATGGTCTACCTGTTGGAATGCAGATTACTGCTCCGCCGCTTCGTGAAGATTTGATGTTGCACGTAGCCTACACGTTTGAACAGAACACACCATATAAGAACCGGAAGCCTCCGCTGAAGTGAAACATGTGTTGCGCGCTCAGCGAGCAATCTCTCTGCTCGAAAAATGCTGGGCAAAATAATGAGAATATTCTCAAGAAACATGCTATGTTTATAAGTTGGAGTTTACACTAGATGTAAGACCAGTTTAACCTAGCGAAAATAAAAAATGTATAGGAGTAGGAGAAGCGGTGACGAATGGACCTTACATGGCTTGCGTTGGCAGTCGGAGTCCTTGCCATGCTCGTCGTCGCCTACTTAGCTTGGTCCATCGGTAATGAACCTTCCGGAACGCCACAAATGGCTGAAATCGCAGGCTACATTGAAGAAGGCGCTAGAGCCTTCATAAAGCGACAGTACACAACAATAGCAATTTTTGTTGCGTTAACATTTGTTCCATTAATCATTTTCTTTAAAGAAATGAGTGTAGTCATAGCCTTCGTGTTTGGGGCCTCCCTTTCCTTGCTAGCCGCCTACATAGGCTTGCGAGTTGCCGTGAAAGCCAACGTGAGAACCGCTAACGCCGCCAGAACCTCTTCAACCAAGGCATTTACGCTCGCTTTTAGAGGCGGAGCCGTAATGGGCCTCTCGGTTGTGGGTCTTAGCCTCGTTGGAGTAAGCCTACTCTTCTGGCTCTATCAAGACCCTGATTTAGTAGCACGAGCACGCGCTATTGTGGGCTTCGGCTTCGGTGCCAGTCTAACAGCCCTGTTTGCTCAACTGGGCGGAGGCATATTCACCAAGGCGGCTGACATAGGCGCAGACTTGGTGGGCAAAATAGAACAGCGCATTCCTGAAGACGACCCACGCAATCCAGCCGTAATCGCAGACCAGGTTGGGGACAACGTGGGTGACTGCGCAGGAAGGGGCTCCGACTTATTTGAATCCATAAGCGACGATTACATCACAGCCATGATTTTAGGCGCCATGCTACTCAGCCCCTTAGGAATAAACGCTTTAATGTTTCCTCTAATGCTTGGTGCCTCCGGGATTTTGGCAACAATTGTTGGAGTTTTCGTCATAAGAGGATGGAAAAAGATTAGACCCGTCATGTCCTTTAACATCGGTCTTTTCGTTACCGCTATCTTTTGTGTGCTGGGCGCATATCTCTCTACTATGGTGTTGCTGAACGATGTAACTGTGTTCTACGCTGTGGCATGCGGCTTGGCGGCGAGTCTAGCGGTTGGCTTAGCCGTGCAATATTACATCGGGATCAATGGCAGAACAGTTAGAAAAATAGCGGAATCTTCTGAACGTGGCGCAGCCATCAATATCATAACAGGATTGTCTTACGCGCTTCAAAGTCCATTCATGCCTTTCTTAGCCGTTTTGGCCACAATCCTTTTTTCTTTTTCCATAAATAACCATGCATTTAATGGGATAATTGCACAAAATCATGCTCTTTATGGGCTAGTTGGAGCCAATATTGGAACTGATTTAGCCATCGGCATCATCATGTCGAGCGACACATTCGGACCCATAAGTGACAACGCTGTGGGTATAGCACAGATGTCTGCAACAAGAAACGGAGGGACCCTTGAAGAGCTTGACGCCATGGGCAACACCACCAAAGCTTATACAAAGGCTTTCGCTACAGCGTCCGGCACGTTTTCAACGGTGGTGATTTTCGCCACTTACGGCAGAATAGTAAACCTCAACTCGGTCAGTCTCGGTCTTTTGAGCCCTGTCATTATTGTTGGGCTCTTGTTAGGTGCTGCTCTTCCCTTCTTGTTTTCTTCTCTAGCCATTGGCGCCACTGGAAAAACAGCCTATCAAATGGTGGACGAGGTGAGGCGACAGTTCAGAGAGAATCCAGGCGTCCTTGAAGGCAAGGCCAAGCCAGATTACGCTCGTTGCGTGGACATCGGCACAAAGAACGCGCTCAAACAGATGATTGCACCGGCGCTACTCGCGATTGCTTCTCCCATAGCTGTGGGACTCTTGTTAGGAAAATACGCGTTAGGCGCCATGCTTCTGGGAGGATTAGCCACATCAGCCATACTGTCGCCTTTCTTCACATTCGGCGGCGGCATATGGGACAACGCCAAGAAATACATTGAAAGAAAGTTCTGGATGAAGGGCACGCCAACACATGCTGCGGCTGTGACTGGCGACACTGTTGGCGACCCGTTAAAAGACGTTGCGGGCCCGTCGCTTAACATCTTTATGAAGCTCACAAACATGACTGCCCTATTGATTGCACCGATACTGCTTCTAATTTAGAAATGGTTTGTTATACTACATCGCGGTTCAATTACTTATTCTCTTTCTTGTATAGTTCTGGAAGAAATTTAGGTAAATTCGCCATCTCCTCGTGACAATGCTTGCGCAAGCCTTCGATAAACTGTTTAGGAATCCCTGCAGGTAATCGAAATGTTGAACGCATTCGCGTTCCGTGCTGCGTTGCTTCATATTCATGTACGAGCCAACTGATGATATTGTCATTTTCGTCAAGATTACTAGCCGCTTGGACGTGGCTGTAGGTTGTAGGTATAGATACTGAACTTGGGTCTTCCCAGCGAATGCGCAACGTGATTGGTATTCCACCAACATCCTCCTCAACGCGATGAATAGCACCGACATGCCCTTTTTTCGGAGAAACTTCCCATTTAAACGACTTATGATCCTTTGGGTGCCACAACTTGTAGCGCTCTGTGGTGTCGATATGGCCCCACCACCAGTCGAGCATCTTTGGCGTAACACCCTGCAACTTATGATCAATAACCAAATCTACGGTCTCTGATTTTGGCATTTTAAATCAACTTATTCTTACTGTTCTTCGGGTCTTCTACGAACCATTACGGCAGTTTCCCAGGTTGCTATGTCTTCGTCTCTCTGGTTTTTAACAGTGTTCTTAGACTTTAATATCCCTGCTCCAGACATGCTCTTGCTTGGCCTTGCTTCGATGACCTCTGACTCAACTCTGATGGTGTCACCGATGAAAACTGGCGCCACGAATCTAACCTTGTCCATTCCTAGGAATGCCAACACTTCGGCTGGTAGGCGTCCCCTCATTCGCAGTGCTAGTCCCGACGCTATGCTTAGGGTTAGCATTCCGTGAGCTATTCTCTGGCCGAAGACGCTATTCTTCATGTACTCAGCGTTTGTGTGAAGCTCGTTCCAGTCTCCTGAGAGACTAGCGAACATGACTATGTCGGCTTCCGTAACTGTTCTTCCTAGCGAGACAGTTTTCTCACCTACTTTAAAGTCTTCGAGATAACTTTTTTCAGTGCTCATCTTACAAATCAACCCACTTATTTTCTGGATTTGGTAAGTGATTGCTTACAGTATTTAAGTAATATCTTTATTTACTCGTCTGTTCAGCGCCATTTTATGCGCGCACTGATTTTTACAAGAAAGTTGGTGGAGGTAAAACGGTTTCTTCTATTATTATGGCTGATGATGCTTCCTCTATTCCTTCTATGGACCTTATTCCCTCCATGAATGCTGATAGCTTCTTTAGAGTATGCAATCTTGCTTTGATAGCTAGGTCGAAATCAGATGCTTGAACCTCGGTTATTTCTTCGATTTCCTCAAACTTTCGTAGAGCCTTTATTATGTCCTTCTGGGGGATGTGACCTACTCCAGGAATGTGCTCTCCCAAGTTGATTAGTAATAGAGCACCTATCGGTCTGTTTGTTTTTTCGTAGTTGACCAGCGCTTTATACCCTATGATCACGCCTTCCCGTTCTAACTTCTTAACCCTTCTATGCGTTGTAGAGATGGGTAAACCAACCATTTTTGAAAGAGATCTGCTGGATAACCCAGCCTTCCTTTCAAGTACCTTAATTATTGCCTCATCCTTTTTATCCAATTTAAATCCCTTATATGTGAGAAAAAATCTCAAACTTAAAGATTATGTATCTATTTTTTGTCAGAATTTTGGTACAAAGCTTATGTAATTTGATAAGGTTTATCTTATATATCCAAAAGATTATGAGAAAAAGATGTGATGCTATGGACCAAGAAAAGGTAATAGAAATAAAAAATCTGACAAAAATGTACGGAAACAATGTCGGCGTCAAGAACTTAGACCTCACAGTGTACAAAGGAGAAATAATGGGTTTTCTTGGACCTAACGGAGCAGGAAAAACAACCACCATACGGAGTTGCCTCGCGTTGATTGCAAAAACCGCAGGCGAGATAACCATATTCAAACTGGACTCCCACAGAGATGCAGTTGCAATACGGAAAAAAACTGGGTATCTGCCTGGGGATTTTGGTTTAATTCCATCAGTTAAAGTAAGTTCTTATCTCAAGTATCTGCTCTCGTTAAGAGAATGTGACTCCACAAAAAAAATGGTGTCACTGGCTGACCGGCTTGAGCTTGATCTTAACCGTAAAACAAATGAGCTTTCTAAAGGCAACAAACTGAAGGCGGGAATTGTTCAGGCACTGATGGCAGATCAGGACCTTATCATTATGGATGAGCCAACATCAGGGCTTGACCCGCTCGTGAAACAGGAGTTTTATCGCATTCTGCGCGAAGAAAAAAAGCAGGGAAAAACCGTTTTCATGTCTTCACATATTTTAGCAGATGTTGAAATGGTCTGCGATAGGGTGGCAATCATTAGAAAAGGGCAATTGAAAGTAGTGGAGGAAATACAGGCGTTACAGGAAAAAACAGGAAAGGTGTTGGAGGTTGAATTTGGGGACCCCGTCACTATCGATGAGTTCAAACTGAAGGGCGTAAGCGATATACAACAGGATAATGGCAGACTTACGCTAACTATTCATGAGAACCTTGACGGTGTCATCGGGGCTGTGTCAAATCACCGAATATTGAACATGAATCTGAAAACCTACAGCCTAGAGCAATTGTTCCTGAAATACTATGCGGAGGAAGAAGAGCAGGAAAGAGGTGATGCCTGATGTTCGGCAGAATAGCATACATGGAACTCAGAACTGGATGGAAAGGGCTCCTCATTTTTGGGTTGCTCGTCATAATTGTTTCCGCCGGCATGCCGCTGATTTTTCCCACCTACCGAGATGCACTAACCGAAGAATTAGAAGGAGCAAACAAGGTGAATTTGGAGCTTCCCAACGAGCAGGGAGGCATGATAACCCTCTCATGGGAACCACTGGACAACGCAACCAGCTACATGGTGCTGGAGGATAATCGCTTAAGCATGTTAACGCCAATACCCAAGTATAATGGTACAGCGACCAGCATTACCTTTGAAAAGGATTTCGAGGAAAAACGGTACTACGCGGTCATGGCTGTATTAAACGAAACGTCCGATCCCGATTTGATTGGCATCGCTACAACAGAAAAAGGCGCGGATCCCTTCCAAGAACTGATGCAGAACCCTATCTATGCAGGCTTCACTGGTGGACGAAACATCAGCATGCTCGAAGCAAAAGGCTTCATAACCCTCGAGTTTTTCAGCTGGTGGTGGATGCTCTCTGGGCTGTTTATTGCCTATCTTTCCGTATCTGTCATTGCAAGTGACTTCGAGAATAAGCGTATGGACATGATGTTGTCCACACCAATATCCCGTAGACGTTATCTGTTAGAAAAGTTTAGTGCTATGAGTGTCATCGCCCTCTTCATAGTCCTACTAGCAATTGTGGGGCTTTCTGGCGGGCTGGCAAAAATCAACGCGCTCAACGAATTTTCTATTGAAGCTGTGTTCCTGTCATTGATAGGCTGTCTGCCTTTCCTCATGGTCATATCCGCAGTTGGCATGGTTACTGCCGTCTTGTTCCAAAAAGTAAGGGTTGGAATGGGCATAACGTTTGCTTTTGTCTTTGCAGAGTTTTTCCTGTATACCTTCGGCAACTTCTCTAAAAGCCTTGAATGGATGAAAACGATCAGTATCTTCAAATACTGGGACTATTCATCTGTCATCATTGACGATTTCTTCAAAGCAGCGGATTTCATTTTATTAACCATACTGGCAATCGTGCTCCTCATAATCGGCATATGGGTCTTTAAAAAGAAGGACATACCCGCGTGAAAGGGACGAAAATAAAAACAAAAAATTGCTGGAACATAATTGTCATTTGAAGAGATTCGATGCGCGCGCACGAAACGATATATAAAGCCCCAAAAGCTAATCATAAAGCCTTTGTTGAATTGGATATCCCCCGTCACTCACTTCTTTCTGTTCTGTAGGCAAGTGGGTTACTTATATAATTGTTATTGATAACCCTGAAAATTTTGGGTCAGAACGAAAGTCCTTGAAACCCTTATCAGCAGTTGTAACTCCATCTGCACATAATTCCAAGGCGAGATGAGCGTGCATAATATCAATCCAACCCAACCCTCTGTATGAGTAATGCTCAAAAAAGTTTCTACAGATTCTACATCGGAAATACTTCTTAATCATTCCGAAGTGTTTTTTTGAGTAATCATACACATCGCCCATTATTTTTTCAAGTCGAGTGGCGTAAAGTCGGCAAAAATGACATATCCTTGGTTTTCCATTTGAGTAAGCACATTTACTAAATCACTAATTTTCTTGTCGCTTTCTGTTTTTATGTATGACTTTCTTGTTTTCTTATCCATAGGGTCCAAGGTAGCTTTGTTTGTTCTTTCAGTGACTCTGTGTCTTATCACATCAATAATCTCTAACAACGCAAGCATCGAAACTAATCCAATTATTTGCTTTTTCATAATATCTTGTTCTATAATTTGCTTGGCATCCGCATAATGTCGGTCTGTGGGTCCTAATACATAAGACACTACTATTGAAGAATCCAAATATTCAATTGGCGAAGTCAAAAACGTCTCCTCGTTGACTTAACAAGTTCTACAGAATCTTCCTCCTCGTCAGCGTATTCTGAGAGAGAGCTGTCTAAAAGAGACAAATCTATTTTCTCTTCTGTTATCTCTCCTAATGAAAAGTCTTTTCGAAGTTCGAGAGATAACGTATGGCTATGTTTACGCAGAATGTTTTGAACAAGCGTTCTTCTTCTATCGGAGGAACCTATTATTTCTTTTCTTTCCTTTGGTATGGGTTTTATTTTATATTGTGTTGTAATTTCAGCCATCATTCCTTGCGCGCGCAAGAAACTCAGCAAATTACCCCAAGATTCCAGAATTTCTTGAATCTCACTTTTTGGTTCCAGAACGTTTTTGGAAGCTACCAATGTTTAACCTCTCATGAGATTTATCATATGATTCCCGATTCTAATGGAATCTTGAACAAGTTCGATGATTTTAAAAGTCGTGGGAAGTGATTTAAACTTTTTCTTAATTTCAACATTAATGTTTCCGTCAAAGTCCTCCAAAAATTCGTAAGTAATTCTTTTGTCTTCTGGCAATTCTTGAGCTATCATAATTTCGGTGACGGTAAAATTGGAAGTTGCATCAAATTTTTTGAGTATTTCTAAGAATGCGGCTGTTGTGGTCTTTTCAACAAAACGCTCTTTCAAAGGGAACTTAAATCTTATTGTCCACTCTACGTCTAACGTTTTCAAAGTTTTGGGTATCGCTCCCAAAAAGGCACCAAGAAATAAATTGAAATTGGTTTGCATTTCCTGAAGAAAATCCATTGGTGAAATTCTCTTTTTTTTTCGCTGGATATTGAAACAACTTTGGTATGCCGAATCTCGTTCGAATTTGCTTGGGGGCCACCGTTATAATATAGTTTCTGGAACGAAAACTTTTTCTGGGAAGTTTGTCGATGCTTTCCTCAAATTCGATAGGTAAAGAAAATTGTTTTTTGATATCTTTGATCTTTATTTGCTCTATAGCTTCACTGATTCTCTGCCAATCACTTTCTGAGACTGCAATCTCTAATTCGAAGTATTGAATATTCTCTTCAGTCAACATATTTTATTCACAACTTTGATATTGTATGTCTTAATCTACAATATAAAGAACTTTCTGTGTCGCGTGCCCGTGCGCCTACTTTGAAATCTACTGCATTAGGCAACACACAATCAACCTAACATTGAAATTGCGCGCGCTTTCCTTACATAGTTCTTTTTAAAAACTTAGTAAAAAAAAGAAAGTGGAAGGTATTTTAGCTCTATTTCCGTGTAGAGTTAATATTCTTCTTTTTCTATGACCGTTGCTACTCCCTGGCCTCCACCAATACAAGCGGCTGCTACTCCATACTGAGCATCTTTTAGATTTAGTATTCGTGCAAGAGTTCCGGCGAGTCGCGTTCCAGTTGCTCCGAGGGGATGGCCAATGGCGGTTGCTCCACCTTTTATGTTAACTATTTCTGGATTAACACCAAGTTCTTTCATGTCCCAGAGTGTCACAATGCAAAAGGCTTCATTGATTTCCCAGTAATCGATGTCTTTGACTTTTAGCCCAGCGTGTTTAAGTGCCATCCGACTGGCTGGAACAGGGCCTTTGCCCATCACTGATGGAGGAACTGCTGCCCAGCCTAATCCTTTGATGGTTGCCAGCGGAGTTATACCTAGCTCTTCGGCTTTTTCTTTGGAAGTAAGCATTATGCATGAAGCTCCGGCGTTCAGTGGGGAAGAATTTCCCGCTGTTATCATCCCACCTTCTTTGAATGCTGGTGGAAGGCCTTGTATTTTTTCCAGTGATGTGTCGGCTCTTACGGCGAGGTCTAGGTCAACTACTTCCTTTGTTCCATCTGGAAGAGTAACTTCAACAGGCAGAATTTCGTCTTTGAAGAAGCCTTCTTCTTGCGCCTTCGCCGCCAGTTGATGACTTCTCAGAGCCCACTTGTCCATGTCTTCCTTTGTTATCCCATATTTTTCTGCTCCTTCTTCGAAGAGTTTCTCAGCTGTAAGTCCCATGACAAAACCTGTTGCCATGTCATATTTCTTATATTCTTCCTCGGTGGCCAAGTCATACGGTGGGCTGACCCATTGGTTATCGGCACCCATAGGAACGCGAGTCAAGTGTTCCATCCCGCAGGCGATTGTGACATCTGCGTAGCCGGTCATGATTTCCATGGCGCCCATATGCATGGCAGTCATTGAAGATCCACATTGTTTGTCAACGAAAACCGCTGGGACGTAGTCCGGTAGATGAGCCAGCAGTACAACTGATCGGCCTCCATACGTCCATTGTTCCCATACGCCAAAGGCACTTGCTATCTGAACTTCGCCAATGTCGTGTGGGTCAATTTTGTTTCTTTTGACAATCTTCTCTATCAGCGTGGCGGCGAGGTGATCCGCCCTCCAACTGTTAAGTTTGTCTCTTTCTGGTTGTCTAGGTCTAGACCGCGAAAACCCTGTTCGCAAATAGTCCGCTATTACCACTTCTCTCATTCAGTTTTTCCTCCGTCTCTTATGAATATGTGGAGTCACATCTTGTGTCATGGTGACTATTAAAGTTAACTCCATTTCATCAGAAGCAGAAGAATTGGGTTGTTAAAGACCGTTTAGGTAACATATAAGAATTCGGAAATAAAACTCAGTGTTGCGGGTCAGTCCAATGGTCACTGGTAGCGAAGAAAAATCTGTTTTTTCTAAATTTTCTAAAGTAGATCAGATCGGAATTGTTGTGAAGGATGTGGAAAAATCCATGAAATTCTATAAAAAAGTGTTTGGGGTAGAACCTTTTCCAATAGTAGAATCCGCAATAAACTCTGCTAAACTGAAGATTGTCTTGTTTGAGTTGGGTGACGTGGAAATAGAGTTGATTCAAGTCGTTGAGGGAAAATCTATTCATTCCAGATTTCTTGAAAAAAGGGGTGAAGGACTTCATCATTTGGGTTTCTTTGTGAAAGACCTAGAAAAGGAGTTGGTTAGACTAGAAAAAGAGGGGATCAAAGTATTGGAAAGGGGCAAGGTTCTTGGGGCAGTTAAGTTTGCTTACCTAGACACAGAGAAGACTTTAGGCGTTGTTTTAGAGTTGATTCAATACGATTAATTGAACGATTTTTTTCCTTAGACCAAAAATAAACAGCTTCACAGCTTTTCTATGGTAGTTGTTATCTGAAATCTTTGTTCCACATTTTCAAGTGAGGATTGGCCACAAATAGACGACTATGCTGATTCCAAGCACCAAGAACCACAGATTTATCACAAGTTCAAACACCATCTGATTTGAGGTGGCGATTAGCTGGTAAAGGTTGTTTTCAATGTTGAAGGTGATGTCCATCAGGGCTAGGAATATCATGGAACCAGCAGCTAGCAGAGAAAAGAATTGTCCGTAGGGTTGCTCTGTCAAAAGCCCTAGAGCGCCTATAAGTGAACAGGTGGTAATCCCCCATAGATCGGCGACGAGGAAGGCTTTCTCGAATTTTATGTACCATTCCTCCTCTATGACTTGGACCTCTCCTCTGAGATAGAAGTCAGCCCAGTAGTATATTGTGCCAAGCGCGGATATGATCAATAACACAGCCAGAATTAATGCAATTAGAGGCATGATGATCTACCCTCCAATGTTATATTTATTGTATTCGCCGTGGAATTCTGTTGGGATTGTTCTCAAAATTTCTAGCCAGCGTTCTGTGGCCTTTGACAACTTAAGAATCTTCATTAGGTTTCCTCTAACCTTGAGTTTCCTCATGAGAAAAGCCCTTGTAACCCCAGTTTTTCCGGTTAAGATGTTTACCCAAACGCCGTATTTTCCTGAAATTACGAAGTCGGTTTTTCTCTCTCCTAGCCATATGTCTGTTGTCTTACCATCTTCAGCGGTGTAGCCTAAAACTATTTCTTTTTCAACGCCTTTCTTTGGTTCTGGTTGTATAATGAAGGTGTAGCTTGCGTTTTCTCCCTTAGTCAATTCGAGGTATTTTTTGTCGGCATTGCTTCTTTTCATAACTTCTTTCAAGTATTTCTCGTTTGCAAACTCCATTTTATTCTTCACCAACTCCTACAACGACTTTACACTCATCAATGGGTTTTGTTAGAGGTTTAAATCCTCTCTTAACGATTTCTTCCAGCTTTATTATGTCCGTAATAATCTTTCTGGTGGAAATCATTCCTTTAGAGAGCATTTTAAGGGCTGAGGGAAACTCGTTGAATCCGCAATAGGTTCCTTTAATGGTTAATTCGTTAAGGACAACCGTAAAGAAATCTGAGGGCGTCAATTCTTCAGTAATTCCTACAACAATTATTTCTCCTCCCTTCTTGACCAACGTAGAGTTTTCACTCAGTGTTTCGGGAACACCAGCCGTGTCAAACAAAACGTCGACACCTAAGCCATTTGTTTGCCTATCGACAAGGAGCGGAAGATTTTCTTTCCTCGGATCTATGACGACATCTGTCCCTAAATCTTTTGCTAGCCTCCTTCTACCCTCGCTAATCTCAGCAACCATAATTTTTCCCGCGCCAGATTTCTTGAGAATTTCAAGAGTCAGAACTCCTAATGGTCCAGCACCTTGAATCAGAACAGAGTCTGAGGGTTTGAATGAGGACAGTTCGACGGCGTGTAGAATGCATGCCAATGGTTCTACCAAGCTGGCATCGAGAAGACTCAACTCCTCTGGCAGCTTGTAAACTACCCATGCTGGAAGTTTAATGTATTCCGCGAAGGCACCGTTTATTGTCACTCCTGGCATTTCCATGCTTTCGCAGAGGCTTGGTTTTCCATTAAAACAGAAACTACACTTACCGCAGGGTATCACATCGCTGCCAGTAACCTTGTCTCCTACTGTTAGGTTCTCAACTTTCGAACCGACTTTTTCTATTGTTCCTGAGAATTCATGTCCAATGGTTAAACCAACCACGTAATTGCCCGTTTTATAGGCTGTGATGTCGGAGCCGCAGATTCCGCAGTAGGCAACTCTAATCAACACCTCGTCTGCAAGGATTGACGGTTTAGGAACGTTAAGAACTTGAACGTCCTCTTGACCCATAAAAACAGCTGCCTTCAACCGTAACCACCTCTCGTAGTAGAATAATATCAATATGTTACAGAATATACTTTTGGAAAAACAATAAGTTCTAACTATTTTGAGGAATGAAGCTTCTTGGCATTGTGGTGGAGACACAGCAACCTAAAATCATCGAAGGAAACTTGAGCGCGCGTTAGATTGTCTCGACTTATTAAAGAGCAAGTTAACGGTTTTCATATTTAGTTGTGGTCACCGGAACAAAGTTTGGTTGATATAAAATTCGTATTCAAAGAAAAAGATACAAAAAAAGGGAAAATTAGAAGGTTTTTTGTCCAGTCGACATTGGAAATTGCTAGAAATATTTTTTGGTGGCGAATGCCGCTATAGTTGGTCCTATGATTATTGCAACTGCTACCAACGCTGCACCTTTTGGAACTTCTCCAGTTATTCCAAAGATGTCCATTCCCCAGTTAGCGATTCCCAAGGCAAGGACAGCTAAGATTATGGCCATGACTAAGCCTATAAGACTAATAAGTAGCTCCTTTCCTGTGGCAACCTTTTTTTTCTCAGTCATCAAAATCTCCGAATATTTCATTTTTTCATTTGGCACTTAAAAAATTTTTGCTCGTTTTATTTAGACAAAAATGTGGTGAGAAGAATAAGCAATGAATGAAACAAATAAGTAGGGAGAGTTTAGAATTTTGTGACATCAACCTGTTGCTAGAGAGGCTTGTTCTATGATAACATTTAATCTCTCCTACTCAACATAGAGCTATTTGTAAATCTCTTTTATACTTTGAGTTGAATGAAAGAAATGTAGCGTGCGCATAGTTACCTCATACTTAAAGAATATAAATAGTTACACTATCTCTGAAAAGGGGATTTATATGGCTCGTTTAACTGGTGGCGAAGTTCTGAAACGTTATCTCGTCCAAGAGAACGTGCGATACGTTTTCGGCGTACCTGGAGACCAACTATATCCAATTCTAGACGCCATATACAAAGACAAACGCATCGACTTCATCTCAACACGCCACGAGGCCGCAGCAGCCCACGCAGCGGACGCTTGGGCACGGGTGACTGGAGAACCAGGAGTTTGCCTTGGAACGGTTGGACCCGGAGCAGCAAACCTAATTGGAGGAGTTTATCCAGCCTTCGCAGACAGCATCCCCATGATTGTGATTACTGCGCAGAATCAGTCTTGGCGTTCATATCCAGACCACGGTTCTATGCAAGCCCTAGATCAACTTTCCCTTTTCAAAGCCGTTACCAAATGGAACGCCCTTGTTTCTCATTGGAACCGCATCCCAGAACTCATCCAACAAGCCTTTCGTATAGCCACATCGGGAAAACCAGGTCCAGTTCATCTCGACTTTCCATCAGACATCCTTTTCAAAACGGGAGATGAAAATGAAATCAAAATTGTTCATCCCTCAAGTTACAGACCCACCGAACGACCCGTTGGAGACCCTTCATTAATAGACCAAGCCGCCATGATGTTGGTGAAAGCTAAATTAGCTCTTATCCACGCTGGCGGCGGCGTTCTCAGATCAGGAGCTTCCAAAGAGCTTATTGAACTTGCCGAATATTTGCAAGCGCCAGTAACTACTTCCATGAGCGGTAGAAGCGCCATTCCAGAGGACCACCCCCTCTGTCTCATTCCAAGTTCTCCGGGCACAGGAGCCCTTGTTGCCCAAGTTGAAGCAGACGTTGTGCTCTTGGTTGGAGGTCGACTTGGAGACTTAGAAATGTGGGGACAACCACCTATGGCTTGGAGTGACACCTCCCAGCAGAAATTCATCCAAATAGACATCTCTAGCGACATGATTGGGCTTAACCGTCAGGTAGACCTTGGAATCGTCGGAGACGCAAAATCAACCCTCCAAGTCCTTTTGGAAACTATCAAAAAATACACTCCGCGGAGAAAAGAGCACAAGTCTCTTCAAGGCTACAAGCAGGTGGAGAAAATGTGGCTTGATGAACATGAGAAACTATCTCGGTTAGACAGCGTACCGATTCATCCTCTGCGGCTAATAAGGGAGGTGAGGGAATTTTTTCCCAGAGACGCTATCACAGTTGTTGATGGAGGAAACACGCCTGTCTGGTGTTTTTATCTCAACCGAGTCTATGAACCAAATACGCTCCTAAGCTGCGTGTCAGGAGATTCGGGTCATCTTGGTGCAGGTATTCCTTATGCCATTGCAGCTAAGTTGGCTGCTCCTTCGAAACAGGTTTACTGCATAACCGGAGACGGTGCCTTTGGTTTCAACATTCAAGAATTGGAGACAGCGAGTCGTCTGAAGTTGCCAATCGTGTTCGTAGTAGCTAATGATTGTTGCTGGGGCATGATAAAATCTGGACAAACACTGGCTTACTCAAAAAGATACATCGGAGTTGACTTAAGCGACATTCGATACGACAAGGTAGCTCAGGCCATGAACTGCTATGGTGAAAGAGTGGTGGAGCCATCTGAGATTAAACCAGCCTTACAAAGGGCAGTGGATTCTGGGCTACCCGCTGTGCTGGACGTGGAAATTGACAGAGAATTAACACCTCCAGACTTTGAGCTTTTAGCTATGATATGGCTGGAAGGCTGTGAACTTCCTGAGGCTGAGGAAGTGGAGGAACGTCCAAAAGAGAAAGTTCCCGCAGTGGCTACAAGCTGAAGTAGATCGTCAATCTGCCTAGAGATCTATCACTAGACTGTCAAAAGCATGGTGAGATAACTGCGAAAAATCTATAGTCCGCCGAATCTACTAACGCTTAGGTGAATTCATGGACAAACCTTACTTCCGCCATTTCTATGAACCACAGTTAGAAAAACCAATTTTTGTGGAGGGGCTTCCCGGATTTGGAAACGTGGGAAGAATTGCGGCGCGTTTTCTCATCGATTTTACCCATGCAAAAGTTTTCGCCGAATTATATTCCCCATCTTTTCCAGACTACGTAATCGTGAACAAAGATGGAACATGCCGTCCTCCCCGCTACGAATTCTACACAGCCTCAACCGAAAAAAACCAGTTCATTATCTTAATAGGAGATTCACAACCATCCATAGAAGACTTATTAGCCCACTACCATCTGTGCGACGAAATCCTAGATTTTGCAGAGAAATACGGATGCAAGTTCATAGTTACAATGGGTGGAGTGCCCACACCGCAGTCGGGAGGCGAAGTTTACGTAGCCGCTACTTCTGAAAAACTTGCTTCGAAAAATGTGGATAAAGGCGCTTTAATTTATGGCAAGGGAAAGATTATGGGAGCAACAGGCTTACTGTTGGGACTCGCAAAAAAACGTGGACTGGAAGGCATATGCTTGTTGGGCGCAACAACGGGCATCAGAAACGACAGAGAAACCGCCCTTTCCGTTTTCAAATTTCTAATGAAGACTCTAGGACAGGATGTGACGGAAAAGGACTTGAGGCAGCGAAGGGAAAGCGTTAAGAGAGAAAGATAACGTATTCATCTGCAAAACGTAGACTACACTTGAAGGGATAATCATGGCGTTCCTTCGATCATTAAAGAAGGGACAAAAAAGGTTTGCAAAGGCGTTGTTAAGGCTTTTTGCAGTCTTCCTCATCTTCGGAGGACCTACATACCTGCTTTATGTCCTCGACAATTTGAAGGTCCCTAGACTCATCATCCTCCCCGTAGGTCTAGCCGCCTTCATAGCGGGTATCATTCTCTTTGTATATTCTTCAAAAGAAGAAGGAAAGGTTGAGGCTCCTAGCTAAGAGCTTTCCTTTGCCTTCATAAACTCCAATCTTTTCCGTATTATCTGATTAGCTAATTGGGGATCAGCCTTACCTTTTGTTGCCTTCATGAGCTGTCCAACTAGGAAATGAACAGCATTTTCGTCTATGAGAGCGTCTTTCACCGCCTTTGGATTCTCCTTGAAAACTATGTTCACTGCTTTTTCAAGGGCTTCACGGGAAACTATCTTTACCAACCCATTTTCTTCAATAATTTGCCATGGACGCCGTCCAGTTAAGACGATTTCAGGAAGAATTCTCTTGCCTATTTTTCCGCTTATAACTCCCTCATCTATGAGTTTAATCATTTCAACGAGGTGTTCTGGGGTGATTTTTGATTCAGGAAACTCAAGATTGTTTTCGTAAAGACAACGCAGGAGGTCGCTCATCATCCAATTGCTGATTTTCTTTGGTTTATTGTATAGTTTCACGCATCTTTCGAAAAAATCTGCAAGCGCCTTGTCGCTTACCAAGACTTCGGCGTCGTATCGGGGAATGCTGTACGTCATTGTGAAACGTTTTATTCGAGCCTCCGGCAGCTCCGGCATTTCCTCCTTAATTTTTTCGATAAAATCTTTTGTGATTATGATTGGAACAAGATCAGGCTCGGGGAAATATCGATAGTCATGTTCCTCCTCTTTAGTGCGCAACGTGAGGGTTATTCGACGTGTTTCATCCCAGTGTCTTGTTTCACGCTTAACTGCAAGTCCCTTTTCCATCAAATCTTTTTGTCTCATAATTTCGAAGGATAATGCCCGCTCCACTTCTTTGAAGGAAGAAATGTTTTTGACTTCAACTCTAGTTCCGCCGGCGAGAGAAATGTTGGCGTCGCATCGCATGGCTCCCTCTAACCCTCCGTCGAATATTTCTAAATGTTCCAGTATGGACCTCAGTTTTTGAAGGAAGATCCTTGCCTCCTTTGGAGAGGTGAGGTCTGGATCTGTGACAACCTCTAGGAGGGCGATGCCTGATCGGTTATAGTCAACAAGCGTGTAGGGTGACTGATCAATTGGTCCTAGGTGAACCAGTCTTCCAGGATCCTCTTCCAAATGAACCCTGCTAATCCGAATCTTCTTTCTCTTTTTGCCAACTTCAATGGAGAGAAAACCGTCAACAGCCAGCGGAACTCCTCCCGCCCGGTCGTATTGGGATATTTGAAAGTTTTTAGGCATGTCTGGATAGTAGTAGTTTTTTCGGAAGAAGAACATGCGTTCTGAGATTTTGCAGTCTAGGGCTAACGCCGCCATCACCGCGAACTCTATCGCTTTCTTGTTGAGGACGGGAAGAGAACCTGGTATTCCGAAGCAAACTGGACACACTAGGGTGTTTGGGTCTTTGCCTCTGTAATCTGAGGAACACCCGCAGAAAAGTTTGGTTTTCATGCTGGTTAATTGGGTGTGAATTTCTAAGCCTATGAGAATTTTGTTGAGGTTGTTGATGTTCATTTCTGTGATGATATTTTGTCTGTTGAATTTAGATGTTTTGTTTGTTTAGGGCATAATCCAATGTTTGGTAAGGAAAGAACTATTCTACCTTATTACCGCATTTTCGACAATACATTGCATGAGAAGGAAGTTTTTCTCCACATTGTATGCAATATATCACTTCTTCAGTCTTGGACACTACTTTCTTTTGTTTTAGCGCGTGAGATATTTTTGGTGATTTGGTGATCACATTTCTAACTTGTTCGGGAGCAGAAACATGTCTTGACATTCTTTCTTGTTTTTCTCTATTTCTTCTTGCTGAAACGAACATGGCATCTTTGGAGGAGTTGTATAACTCACTGAAACGCCCTTGAACTTCTGCCTGCTCGCGCTCGCGTTTCTTGGCTGATGAGAAGAACCATGCACCGTATGCAACAAAACCTATCCATGTGCCAACTACCAATATTTCCACTACTAATAATTCCAGCATCCTAGTATGCCCAACTGTATTAGTTGGTTCAAACTCTAACATATTAGTTATGAAATCAAGGTATGAATTACTAGTGTTTGTAATTGCGCTCGCGGGTAATTGTTTGGTTCTTCATACGAAAAGATTTAAGAAACCGTGGTTCAGAATTGAAGGTGGCGGGGCAAACCGTAGCGAGAGAGTCTATACTCTCCTACAGGGGTGGGGTAGCCAGGTGAACCCGCTGGGCTCATAACCCAGAGATCGGTTGTTCAAATCAACCCCCCGCTACCATCTAAAACTGGTATTTTAGGCATTTTTTGGGCTTTTTTTGGTAAAGAGCTTGCATTCTTCGAAGAAAGATCCGTTCGAACGAACTCGCTCTTTTCAGGGGAACGTCTAAGAGAGTTTTTCCCGCAGTATGCTGCTCTGAACTACTTCTTTACGGGTATGTTTATGGAAAACCTACTCTGGAGAACGATCAAACCAAACAATTTTCTTTATCCAGACAAAATCACCTTGGACTATTGAAAACAGTTTTTTCAGCATGTGCGCAAAATCCTCATCAACGTAGGATAACCTTTAAGGTATAACATTTCTCCTGTGACTTATTCCATATGGATGTTATGGAAGCAATAGTATCTTACTGTGGTTAGAGAGGATTCACGGGGGAGAATATTCTACATGCCTTTTACTGGTGCTTTGATTGTTTGTTTAAAGGATAATCTAATTTTGTAGATACTATAGGAACGTAGATGTTTTTAAGGTATTGAAAAAAGGAGGGATGTTAGTTCTTGGGCAAGTTTTCTTTTTTATTTGTTAAGGCGACTGCAATGCGCGCGCAGGGAGATGGAAGAGTAGAAGACAGTTGGCTGCATCAGCCTTCCTGTACACAAAAAAGAGGGAAGAAGATTTAGTTGCCAAGTGTTTTTCTCTTCAGGAGAGCGAGCATCACAAGGGATAGGATCACTAGAAGCGGCAGAATCGTGATTGATGAGAACTCCGGTATTACAGTCGTGCCAATAATCTCGATATTGTGGTTGTCATTTGATTCTTGCAGATAAGTGAAGTGAATTGTAGTGTGCGTACCGTTGGAGCCAAAATCTATCGAGGCTGGGCCTCCACCGTCAACAGTTAGAGTGTATGGACCACCGAGCATAGCGTGTGGTATTGTGATGTTCGACATTGCCAAGTGATTAGTGTTCCAATTCGCGTCAAGGTTGTATGCTAGCTTCTTCTCAGATTCGAGGTTCGAATAGTCGAAGACTTGGCATGTAGCGTTAGCCACAATCTCAACAACGAACTCGTATCCTGTTCCAACTACTGGATAACGGTAGGTGTTTGGTGGGTAGAAATCACCGAAACAATGCAGTTTTTGGGAATCAGCGACAAAGATCCTGCCATCTGCAACCACAGGTCCGTCGTCATAAGCGTAACTTAAATCGTAGCTCCACAATTTCAGCCCATTGTTAATGTTTAGCGCGTGTAGAACGTTAGAGGCGGTCAAGAATACCTTGTCGTTGGTAACTACAGGCGACCTCAATGTATACTCCGTGAACTGTAAACTTCTCCAAAGCACAAGTTCACCAGGTGAAGTTTCTGAATAGGAGCCGGGTGTAGCGCTTGCGTTAAGAGCATAAACATAGTTATGGGGAGCGGCGAAATACACGACATCGTTAGCTACAGCTAGTGAGTATGCGATCTCATAAGATGATTGTAGGGTGAAATTCCAGATTGATCCGCCGGTGGTTTTGTTGACTGCAAAGACTGAGTGATCGGCGCTGCTTGTTCCGAAGAAAAGTTTGTCTCCATAAACGCAGGGAGTTGAACGCACGCGCCCACCGGTCGTCTTGGACCATTTGAGCGTGGCATAATTTCCAGTGTCGTTCAAGGCGTAGACTTTGCTATCGTCACATCCGAAGAAAATCCAAGTCCCGTCAACTGCAGGAGAAGACAGAATGTTGTGATCAGGGGCAGTATACTTCCATTTTTCAGCTCCAGTAGCTGCGTCTAGAGCCACAAGATAGTTGTTTCCATCCGCTCCGTCCGCTGTTCCGAAGTACACTCTCCCGTTTGCCACAACAGGACTTGTGTCGATGACGCCAGGTGGAATTGCGTACGGCCAGTGCCAAATCTCCTGTCCGTTCGTTGCGTTAAGGCACCACAGGTAGCCCTCCACGTCACCTACATATAGCTTTCCGTCGGAGACAGTGGGACCTCTATTACCAATATTAGAACTACTGCTTCCGCCGTTTACATCTACGGTCCAAAGTTGTGCACCGGTAGTTTCATCTATCGCGTAGAGATCGTCATAGGCCGCAACGTATACAATTCCTTCGGCAATAACAGGGTTTTTGGGAACCCCAGAAGGGGAAGTCCATGACCAAAGTGTGCTGTTTGTGTCTGGTGTTGAGACTGGTTGGTAGCCTGAACGCGATTGGTTATTTCGGTAGTTTGTCCAAGGGTGTGTGGTTTCATACAGTCCGTACGCCGCGCTGGATGTTGAAGCGAAAAGGACTAAAACGGTTAGCGTTATTATAACATTTCTTATTTTCATTGCTTTTTTCTTCCTTTCCTTCTCTATCGCATTGCACCGATACATAGGCATAATGCGTTTATTTAAATCTTTGCGCGCGCACTCGTTAGTATTAGATAATTCTTTAAAGACGATACATGTGAATGATAATCGTCTAAATCTAGTGAATGTTGAAACAAAAAGCCATTCTCAGTATGCATGTAAAAAATAGAGACAAGTGAACAAAAATATCAATTAGCGCGTCAAAAACGGTTCCTAAACTGATTTAGCTTCAAGTTTAGCCTCTTGAAAAGCCGTTTCCCAAACTTCTTCTAACTCCTTTGGTTCGACTTTTGCTTTGGTCTTCTTCTTTTGCTTCTTCGGCGTCGTTGGTATTGTTTCTGGTTTGACTTGTAACAGAACTGTTAGTCCTCTCTTTGTTATTGTTGAGCCGATCAACCCCATCACACCGAGGTATACCATTCGGATTGTAGTGTCTATGAGCGGAGCTAAAGCCTCGCCGAAGGCGGCTATGAGACCGCGTACCGGCAGGATGCTAACGTCTTCTTTTAAAAACAGGTAGGCATCAACGAAGGTTATCACTAGGAGGGCTATGCCTATCAAAAAAACAGCAATTCCCGGAAGTTCAGAAGTTTTCATATCGTTTCAACTTACCTCAACGGTGGGTGGATGTTCTACTAGTATCCAGAGACCGATGTTTCCACCAGAGCTTGGATAGATAGGCTCATCTTCGAAGGTGACAACCGCGCCGTGCCAAGTTACATCTAAAGGAGTAGTGAAGGAGGCTGCATATCGCTCAACAGGGTTGAACTCAATTGTCGCCCGTCTTTCCTGCGTTTCAACTTCAACTTCGTACAATCTTTGCGAAGAACTGTCGCTTCTGCTATAAAGCTTAACGTATCGACCTTGAGCTGAGAAAGGTCCACTATACTGCCAACCTCCTGAATTTAGAGTTCCCGTCCACACGGCGGAACCCCAATTGGCAGGGTCATCGCTTACGTAGACTTCAATGCCGTCAGATTGTCCCCATCTACGAGAAGAATCCCACGAGTGTTGGTAAATTCGTATTCTAGAAATATTAATCGTTTCTCCCATATCTAATATAATCCAATGGTTGCAAGTAGTGCTGTGTCGCCAGTAAGACGATGTACTGTCGTCTATGGCGTCGGAGGCAGGGTCCCAAGTATCCTCGCCACATTTGTCGTAAACAGCAGTTGGATTTGTCCAGGCTGTCCTTTGTTCAGTAGTTATGCTGAGGGCACCTGTCTTATCGCCTGCAATGTCGTCAAAGGTGTAGAGTTTCAAGTTGGAGCTGTCAGTGAACATTATTCCACCGCCATTGTTTCCACTTATGTACTCGCTCCAATGGTGTGCCCAGCCTGTGGAAGGACTTGAAAAGTTGTAGAATAAGTTGGTGTCATCCATGTATGTTTCCGCTACTATGGGATAACCACTGCTAGTTCCATTCTCTGTCAAGGACCGTAATACTCCAGACATCCATCCGCTTGAAAGCTGAATAGGACTCAAGTCTGTTATAGTTCTGCTTTGAGACGAATTAACAAAGATGAATCTTGAAGCGTAGGTGTAGTATGTTGCGTTTGCAGGAAGTGTTAAGACTATCTGAGCATAAACATTTGGACAGTTAGTAATGCCGCCACCCCATTCAACTTCATGTTGCACTATAGCTCTTACTGTGCCGTCAGGAATTGCATAAGTTGGTTCAGCGCTTCCGTAATCAGCAACCTCGTTGTTAATTCGCATGAACTCCGCTGTGTTTTGTGTTGTTCCTGCAGTTGATATCACTTTAAACGTATTATCAGAAAAGTCGATCTTAAGCGATAAAATTGTATTAGTTAAAGTTCTCTGAACACTATCAACTGTAAAGTATTTGTTTTCCCAAGCGTAAGACGTTTGGCTTGCTATGTCACGTCCGTCCCACCACAATGTAACATTTTGAACCCCATGGTTTGCCAAAAACACAAGCATGTTTCTGCCACCTAAAACACTGGCGTTGCTGGTGAGACCAAGAGGTAATTTATAGTTTGATCCCCAATCTTCCACCTGAAACGGCACCTGTTTCTCATCTAGATTCTGCGCGTTCGCGTTGGCACTTATGCGAAAGGCTTTCACTGGAATGGGAGGAATCGGTCTTCCATGGATCAAGGTATGATCAAGCCACCGTAAAGTACCATTCTGTAGAGCTTCGACAACTACCGTGTCTCTGGTTAAAGAGGAGTAGAGGCTGGCGTTCCACGTAAACGTGTAAGTGTAATGGGGGATTCCTGAGGTAAGAGAGCCTTCAGAGTAGAAAGCCGTTACCATAATGCCTCGTGGGTCAACAACTTGAATCGAGTATGCGCCTTGATCTACTCCAGAAGGGATTTGTAGAACGTAGGTTCCATTGGAAAATGTCAGCGGGTCGCTGTCTGGGTTAACAAGCTTCCATGTCGAGTCGGAATAGCTGTAGTTATAGAAAAAGAAATTTTCTTTTCTTAGCCTAAGTTCAGGCTCTCCATCTTCTCGCGTAACAAGAATCCTTGATTGGTTGCCGTTAATGGGTTCCAAAATAGTAGCTTTCAAAATAGAAGATGTCGTGTAGTTCACTCCCTGTACACCAAGACCTGATAAAGAATAGGTTACTGAGGTGTTTCCCATGCTGTAACTCTCGGGCATAAACCAGAGAGTGGATATGCTTTGGAAATCGACGTCGAAGGATGGATTCCAGTCTGGATGCGAATGAGCGATATTGACTAAACCACTCGCAAAGTAACTCGCCGCGCGGTCTTTGGCGTAGGTTGCGTTTCCAGTAACCTGTAAGATTGAACCATAGTGTCCAACAGTGAATTCTAGAATTCTTTTGATAGCCGAATTTATTTCTCCAATTGAAGTCAAAACCTTCGGCGATTCTCGTGATGAATTGTGGCGGATCATGCTGTAAGTCATTATAACAGATGCCACCAGAATTATTGACACGAGTAACGCAGCAATTATAGAGAACTGACCTCTGTTTGCCCGCGATTTACTCTTCATAATGTCTAGGTTCCTCCTTGCTGGCTAAGTTGTAGAGTGATAAGCCTTGAAGTATCGCTAGCTCCAAACTCAGACCTATAGATCTGTGGACGGTAGTACATGAGAAGATCAAGGACAGTGATTCTAATATCTGGAATCCTTGTTAGCCCTATTGCTGTAAGGGCACCACCACCGTTATGGCTGAAAGTTGCAGCGGGAGAATATTGGCTACCACTTACAGTTTTGAGTTTAAACATTGTAGCCCGTCTGGCCAGATCGTAATTCCCCTCAATAGAGGAGGGACCGGTCACAGGGAGTGCACGGCTCGCCATCGGAGAAGGAGCAGGGTAGATACCATAATAATTGGAGAAGTCACGCGCCTCAGAGGTGAATTCAAGCTGCTCCCTAATGTCCTCGGTGATCCATTGGTTATCAGAGGAGGAGTATGGTTGGTTGTCTATTCCTCGCAGGAAGTTGTTAAGCCCAGCAGCTCCTACGCTTCTCATTCCATAAATCCTATAGCCGTTGTGGTAGTTCTTTAAAGTCTCTGTATTGGTAACGTAGTATAGTGGGTAGCCTACGATGCTGACCCAAGTCCAATTACATAAGCGTGTTCTTACACCAAGGGTGTGGCAGTATTTCGCATACGTTCCGCCTTCATAGCCCTTAGATTGTTCTGAGCCTCCTTCACAGTAGTTACTTGGGATTGGAACAGCCTCGCCGAAAGTGTTTATCACCACAGCATTTTGTATTGTTCCTCCGATCTGTGTAGAGTTTTCCAAAAGAAACTCGAGCTGTTCGGTTGTGTTTACAAGAACGGTAGTTTCGAAATATGGAGAAAGAAGATTGTAGCAGTCTGAGGCTAGGGTCTGGCCAGTGTAGCCTGTGATCCACCATCCATTGGCATCCTCGCAGTTTAGGATGTAGAGGGTTCTCGGTTTTTCGCCCCCTATTTTCTCTGGAGTTATCCCAAATGTAACCTCTGACGACGTTACTAGACATGAAGCAGCTTCCGAGTCAACTCCAAGGTCTCCTTCGGCGTTCGAAATAGAATTTTCCATATGATAGGTTACAACTCCTCCAGTAGTGATGATGTTGAAAACAGTGAGGTTATATACGATATTGGGAGGTAGAGCGGCGGATAGCGCTTTTTGCAGATCTCCCCAAGCATCTGGATCATCACTAAAAGCGATTCTGCGGAGGTTATATCTTGCATCAAAGGTTTGAAGCGTCGAAACAGCTAGCTCTCGTAGGTTAGTTCCAAAAATTTGGCGTGGCGACGGCAAAACAGCGAATTGAGAAGCAATCATGAAGGCTCCAAGTATGATTATGATCACGAAGAGGACTTCAACAGTTCTCATCAACGCCGTTTTACCTCCGCTAACGTTTTAGGCTCCATACCGCCACCTTCGCCTGATATGATATTTCGTTAACAAGCACTTGCCTAAGTTCGGTGGCAACGAAATCATAACCAGAAGGGTTCCCGCCAAACGTTAACGAAATCCCGATGGTGCTGAGTCCCCAAGGCATAATCACCATTCCAAATTCATTTCCTTTGCAATATGCGACAACCAAAAAACCTACGTTGTATGTAGGAATCTGTATTTGATGGAAGGGTTTTCCTCCTTTGCCATAGTTGACTAATCCTGTCGAATTTGGTAGGTCAACATTGATTGGTACAAAGCTTTCTGATAGAACGTAAAAGGTTGCGTTAAAATGCAGTGCACCTTGGTTACCATCAGGATCATTTTTGCCCCATTTGTGAGCCAGCAGAACCGTTCCATTTTCAAAGCTCTCCACAAATGGTATAATGTTCCCAGCACTTGTTATAGTCTCACGAGATTTATAGCCAACACCGTATAGTCCGCCAAGTTGAGCGTTAACGATAATTGTGTAAGCGGTTCGGTTATTGTTAACATTTATCTGTGGAAAATCCAAAGAAGCCAAACCAGCTGAATTAGTAATGGAACTACCTGAAGTGAAGTTTAAAAGTGGAGAGCCAGTTTCAGGGTCTTTTTCATCTAATGTCCAATACATAAGATAGCTCAAAGCTGCCCCACTCAAAGGAGAACCAGGTCCTCTAACTCCAACACTGAGCTCTAGAGGATTTGATTGAACTTCAGAAATAGATATACTTAAAGTAGGAGTGACGCTTAGCTGAAACCCATAGGAGCCATTTACTCCCAAAAGCCTGGAGACATTAGCATAGTTAATACATTCATCTATAGGCACAAGCAAGTAGCCGCCATCGATTCCCCAAGATACGTTGCTGTACCATTCGCCAGTTATATTGTAATACACCTGATCTCCAGAAGAAGAAAGCAACCTCATAAGAGAAAAGGGACTGAGTGCGTAACCGCTTCCATCTGGGTCTTGCAGCCCAAAACACGTTGGAGTCACATTGCGTTGCCCCCAATCTGCGGGATTTCCGGGACCTAGACATATAGTGTCCATAAGATCGACGGCTTTCATGGCAACTTCACGGCTACGTTCATACGCAACGACAGAAGCAAGCATTTGGCCATAGACGCCCATAGTTAACAACAGTGCCGCTGCGAGTACTGTAATTGCAACCATGTGATCTATCGTCGCACCCGCCATTATATCAACCTCCACCAAAAGAAAAGAGAATGGTGCCATTGGCAAACTTCTGAACTTCAATAGAAGCATCCGAGGAAGTACTCCGGAGAACTGATTCTTCGTCCCATAGCACATTGGGACCTAGCACGGCATTAGCTGTAGCCGTATTCCCAACGTTTTCCACTGTTAAGGAGAGCGTAAGAATTTTGCTGGAATCTGGGTCCAAAGGATTACTCAGTGAACCAACGGCTGTGTAAGAATACGAATCAATGGTTGGCGGAAGAGTTGAAGCTTGAGTTACGGTTCCAGCCGAGATTTCATTATGATTTACAGAAAGATAAAGCTGTTGAATCGTACTCGCCAGATGATTCGCAGCATCCTTTAGTGCAGCGTCTCTGTAGGAGCCTGTCCAGTTGGAGGTAAGTGCGCTCGCAACGAGGGGAAATACTAGAATCTGAGTGAACAGCAACGGAATAAGTATAACATGTTCAATTGTTATGTGCGGCACTTGTAGAATCCCTCCCTGCTTGGACGATTAATAATTGATTCCAAAATCAACCGTCACCTCGCTTAAGTAAAACTCGAGTACCACATCGTCGTAACCTGATGGAATATCTATGACTTCGGAGAGACTGGGAAAGTTGAAGAAGAAGTCATCAAAATTTTCTGGTGAAGATCCTCTGGGAAAACTTACGGTAACATTGATGCTTGTAACGCCGTTTAAAGTGTGGGCTTCAATAGATTCTCCAGTTAAGGTGACAGATTGGGATCGTCTAGGAGCTTCGCCTGGCTTAAGAACTGGAAGGTACAGCTTGACGTAGTAAGTTGAACTGCTTGACGTATTAATTGATGAAAAAAGCGCTCTAATGGCTGGTGCTGCAACTACTCTTATGTAACTACCGTCAGACATAGGCATTTTCTCAATCGCAAATATTCTTACAACTGGAGCAGAAGTACCCTTCAAGGTAAGAGTGTCGTTTTGAGATGGAGAGATTAGTTCCCAGTAACCGTTAGCCACTGAATGCATCGATGTTGGAACATTGAAAAGGAGAACTCCGGTTTCATTTGAAAATTCATAGGTATCGATTCCATTTGTCTCGACACACACCGTATAGTTTAGCGTTGAAGGCTCTATGGTAACCTCTCCATACTTACTTGAAAATCGAATAGTCTCTGTGCGCCCCACCATCCAAGCTACATCATCAATCTGAAGACCCATCGTCTGCATGAACTGTTTCGCAGAGTTAAAATCACTTTGCGCAATCTTAGACCAAAGAAGACCATTTGCGAAAATCAATGTAATGCCCAACAAGGCAACAAGGGAACCAGTTAGTATAACCGTAGAAATAACAGGACTAATCGCCCGTTTATCGAAGCGTTTCTTGAAGATTTTACCAGCCACTATATATCCTCCTACACTATCAGTGGGACAACTTTTGACGCAACGATGGCAAGGAGAACAAGCAAGGCAGAATGCTTGAAACCAGCAGCCAAAGATTCTTCACTGATTTTGCCAGCTACCAACCCGATCAGATAGCAGTGAGTGATCACCGAAACTGTGAAGATCAACGTAAGAAACCCGATGTCAGGAGCGCTTCCCGCTGTGGATTCTGCCATACCCACCGTCTGCGTAGTGAAAATAAGGGTCATAAGAGTCGTTGCTACCAGCAGGATTGCGGCGAAATATGGGATAAGCATGTATGGTCGAACGCTCATTTTTTTCTCTTTCTCCACTTCCTGGGTCATGTTGTTAAATCTCGCAAGCGATTCAATCATTGCTATGGTTCCGCCGCCCACGTCGATGGCTTCCAACAGAAGGAACATCACAATCTGGGACATCCAACTCTTAGTTCGCTTCACAAAATCAGTGATAACGTTCCTCATCGGAATACCCCAAGAAAGATCAGACGACATCTTTTTCAACTCCTTAGAAAAATCGCCGTAATCACGATCCGAAAGGTTCTCAATGCACTTTTCAGGAGACAAACCAGTTTTCCTAACTTCCGTTAAATCTCTAAGAAAGTTGGCGATTCCATGCTCAATACTCGATTTTCTACCCGCAACTTTGCCGTGAACGAGGGCCGGAGGCACAGCGGAAATAATTAGTGCAATAGCCACTGCGATTGGTAAATCAACAATGCCTTGGAGGGGCGTTTGAATCATCCCAAAGAAGCCGCTGAGCATGAGGAGAACCAAAATAGCCACCGCTGAAGAGACGGCATAGACTTTGTACGGTCTCATTTCGCCGATGGGGGTTTTTGGCTGCATGCCGTGGGCGAGATATAGGAAAACAACCGAAAGCATAGGAGTGAAAACGTACGTATACATTATTATTCCAGACCCCATGTCCATGCCTGTGCTATATATTGACTCGACGCTGAAGAGAATGTAGAAGCATAGGGACATAAGAACCATTATGATAATGAAGGACTCCAGAAGCATTCCCAGACGCTCAGCGGCAGCCTTTACCCTCATGGATCTTGTTTTAAAGATGTCCTGCGCCTTTGTTTCAAGGAAATGGATAACGTCGCCGCCTATAATAACCGTTGAAGCGTACCCTGAAACGAAATCTCTGAAGATATCCAAAGGATTACTCTTAGCTGCATTTTCTAGGGCGGAGAGAGGATCTACACCAAAGATTTCTACATCTCTGATGAGACTTCTAGCTTCCTTACGCATCGCAGGCAGCAGTTCAACACCTGTAAGTCGCTTGAAACTCATGTAAGGCGGTATGCCTCCAGACGCCATAACCGTGATATAGGTTGCTGCGAAAGGCATTTCTCTTTCCAACGCAGTAGATCTTTCGCTAGCCCTTGTCATTGGTGTAACAATGAATCCGATCATAACGTAAGCAGGCATTGGTACCAAGAACATTAGGGGGAGAAGTTTGGTGAAATACAGAAGCACAATCGCTACAACAGTTACTGGTAGAGTCAGGAGAGCTACGAAAAACATTAAGGAAATATAGGTTTCAGGATAAATCTTGATTCCTGCTTTTTCCAAGGATTCCTTAAACCCGAAGACATTGCTTAAGAATTTGGGGGAGAAACGTCCAAAAATTCGGTGGGACCACCCTTCAAGACTGTTCAGCAATGGCGTCAGCTTGCACCTCCCTCTCGTAAAATTCTTTTGGTCTGGAGTAGTATTCGGTTATGATCCCTGCAACGGCTTTGTAGCTTCGTATGTTGCGTTTCCGCATCCAGCGTAAAACATTTTCTCGACGTTTCATCTCGTCAATTAATTCTTGCCAGCTGAAACCTCTGCGTTCCATTATGGCGGGAAGCATCATCCCATTTTTTAACGAGGAAACATGGGCGTCTTCGGCGGCTTTCCATTTGAAAATTTTTCTGTAATCTTCGTAATCAGCAATTTCGTCCACGGAAAGTATTCGTCTGTAGGCTTTCATTTCGCCAGTTTTCGATTGTGGTAAGTGTACCCTCTGAATTGATGCAACCATGTTCATGAGGGGCATATATGCTGGTGCTATGTCCATGGGTTTCTGGATTAAACGCTTGACAGCTGAATCGACGTTTTCTGCGTGCATGGTGGCCATGCCTCCGTGGCCTGTTGCTAGTGCTTGGAATAGGGTGTATGCTTCGCTTCCTCGGATTTCGCCGACGATTATTAGGTCTGGGCGGTGTCTCATGGAGGTTTTGACGAGGTCGAAGAGGGTTACTTCGCCAGTTAGGGTTTCTCCTAGGCCGTAGCTTCTTCTTGCGATTAGTGATACCCAGTTTTCGTGGGGTAGGTTGAGTTCTGCTGTTTCTTCTATTGTGATTATTTTGCTGCCGGGTTTGATTAGGCAGGCTACGGCGTTGAGGAAGGTGGTTTTGCCTGAGGCTGTTCCGCCGAGGACCATTAGGGAGGCTCTGTTTTCTAGGCACATCCATAGATATGCGGCTAGTTCTTCGGAGAGGGTTCCTAGGTTTATTAGGTCTATGATTGAGTAGGGGTCTTCTCGGAACTTTCTTATGGTGAAGGCGGTTCCGAAGGGTGTTATTTCTCGTCTGTAGCAAACTGCAAGTCTGTGTTTGCCTGGGAGAGAAGCGTCAACTATGGGGAAGGCTGAGCTAACGTGTTTTCCAGCCATGTGAACTAGTTTTACTACGGCGTCGTCGAGTTCTTGGTCATCATCGAAGATCAAGTTTGTTTCAAGGTTCTCATACTTTCTGTGCCAAACGTAAACGGGTTTTTTGACGCCGTCGCAGGAAATGTCTTCGATGTTTGGATCCCGCATCAAAGCGTCAATTCGACCAAAGCCAACTAGGTTTCGTTGGGCGTGGTAAAGGATTTTTGACCAAGATACGTCGGGTAGCCATCCTAGGCTGATTCGGTATTTGTTAACAATTTTTTCGGCTTCGATGACGAAGAATTGTCTGGGGTCTTCGATTTCTTCTCGGGGTGATCCGATTTCGGCGAGGAGAATTTCTAAGATGTTGTTGTATACGTTTCGTTCAAGTATGTCTAGTTGGAGTTCGTCTAGAACGTACTTGAATTCGCCTGTTGTGGGGTTTTGGGCGATGGCGACGTGTACGTAGGGTTCGTATAATGGGTATCTTTCGACGACTTTGTATCCCCTTGGCATGGGTTGTGGAGGGGGTGATGGAGGTATGGCTTTTAGCTTCTTTCTTTTGAAGATTTTTGGGAAGAAGCTGCCAGCGGATTTTAGTTTCGCCAATACTTTCTCGTTGAATTTCTTGATCCGTAGCATTGGAGTTCTCCTATACAATAGAACATGTAACTAAGTATTAAATCTTGCGTCTTACGAAATTATAGTTTGGCTAAATTGTGTAGAACACCCAAAAAAGCCCGCAAAACCAGAAGAATACAATGAAATCAACCACATTCAAACCAACAAAAACCAACACAACAAAACAAAAGAAAATGATCTTCAGGACAGGTTTTCTCATTCTAAACATTTATTTGATTTTTGGATTTCTCTAAATTCCTTGTCGGTTAGCCCATAGACTTTAGCCCCCCACACTTTTACTTACTAAATTTTAGTCCAACCAACCAACTGCTTCTGATAGCTGACGCCTGAACCTGAAGAAGTGAAGATGGAGTCAGCGTATGACAATTCAAGTAGTCAGAAAAAAGATTGGAAGTGGATAGAACTCAATAAGCAGAAATCAAGGTCATTTTTCTCCACTGATAATGCCTATTGTTCCAAGAATAAACGGTAGCTTCAACGCTCGTGGGATAAAATCTGCGTCTCGGGTTTGAACAAACTTCACTTTGTTTATCCCCCAACTCTTGATGGTCTCAATTAAGTCATCGATGTCACCAAAAAGCTGCTTGATTAAGAACTCATCTTGAAAAGAAAATTTTCCTCCCTTCTTGACAACTCGCAATGCTTCACGAACAACTTCCCGCTTATCTTTGGCAACGCCGACCATGTGGAACACGAAATTGCTCACAGCCGCATCGAAATATCCATCATCAAACGGCAAAGATGCAGCACTGGCTTTCTGGAACGTAACACGCTCACTTACCCCCTCAATCTTTGCATTCCTTTCACAAGCATTCTTTGAGTACTCCCACTTTTTCCCCCAATAATCAATTCCGATAATCTGTGCCTTTGTATACTTCTGAGCGAGCTTGATCGTGAGAGCCCCGTTTCCGCATCCTATGTCAAGTGCCCTTCCCTTTCCATTCCAATCCAAATTTGCTAACACCAACGTCCAGATGTGGTCTTGCACATTTCCCCCTTGAGGAGAAAATTGGTACCGAACATACAGAAAATATACGGAAACTAGAAGGAACAGCACAGCAGGAATTATCAAGACCCAGAACATAAGACCCAAACCCAAAAATACGAAACCTAAAAAACCAGACAGATAGATAATCCTCTTTGAAACCCAATTACCGTATTTTGCTTTTTCCCCCATTCGACTGCTCCCTCTTCTTTCTCGCCAATTCTCTATACGCTCAAATGTGCATATATCCTTTTGAATTGGTTTTTTTGCAGATTTGATGTATGTGGGGTTAAATTTTAACCCAACCAACGGAGACGTTAATGGACAACCAATTATGGGCTTCTAAAAAATTTGACGATTTTTGTGGGGCACCCGCGTTTATATAGCAAAAGAATGCATTTCTTACTTGGGAAACACACGGGGCGACGACAATGAAAGTTTTGATTTTTAAGAATAGACACAGTGACGATACTTTAAAAGTGACTGGGGAAAGTTCGAAAGACATCTATGAGCTAACACTTTCAAATGTGGTTAGGGATCTTGTTTTACGCAATACTAACTGGCAGGAAAAAAGAAACTAGATCAAGAACCTAATCAGAACGCACAGATAGCCCTATTAAAATCACGCATGAAAAACGAAGAGAGAAATAATGCGAAAGAGAAAATGTAAACATAACGCTCGGCTGTCTTGGTGTTCCAAGTATAACAAGTGGTGTTCTGCTCCTGCTGAGTACGAAACATGTGAAGGGTACGAAGCTCTGTTGCCATAAAATGCGCGCGATATACCAAGTTTTTAAGCCCAAAACAAGCTAATTGCCCGACAAAAAAATTTTTCATCCAAGACAAAAGACTACTATGTACCGCAAGTGCGCTGAGAATGTTGAAAACTATGTTAAAAAAACTAGGGGGCGTCTATCTACAGAGAGAAAAAAATAAGTTTTGTGTGTTTGCGTCACAAATAATGTTGAGGCTATATATAGCCCCCCTCCCCCCTACCCTAGACACTATAGTGATAACAGTCTCATCACAAAAGCCCGCAACTGAAAGCAAAAACTTAAAACCTGAAAACACATAAATGGCATCCTAAGCATTGTGTAATGAGAATTATGTCAGAAATCGTAATATAAAGTTAAATGTCCATTACACACAAAAATAAACAAAACAAAGAACACAGTTGGGATAATAATTGGCATCAGAAGAAGAAATAAAAAGCATCCTCACCGACAAAAAACTCTCCACCATTAAATCCATGCTAGAAAAAGACCACGCCATCGACTGCATCTTCCTCCTACACCTAGAAAGAGGCAGATGGAAAAACGCCAAATCCTTCATGCAAGAACTAAACCTCACCCTCAGCGACGGAACATTCAGATCCAGAATGATGGAAATCGAAAACCTAGGCCTAGCCAAAAGCATAGCCATTGATCCGCTGAAAAAATACTATGTAAAAACCGAGTTCGGTGAGAAAATAGCTAAACTCCTTTTGGAGCTGTTTAGAGAAATAAAATAGCTAGCCAAGTAAGCGGCTTTTGAGAAGCCGCAGGAATGGAGATTGTTTTCTTTAAAATATGGTGTCGTAAGTCGTAAGATTTAAATCTCGATACTGTATTATCTCTCTTGTGAACTCTAAAAGGAGGGATAAAAACAAAAATGAAAAAACTCCTAAAGAGTAAGAAAGCTTTGAGCCCAGTAGTTGCAGCAATCATATTGATCGCAGTGACCGTCGCAGTTTCCATCGCCGTCGCAGCCTGGATGGGAGCACTGACATTCACCTTCATGTCAACAGAACAACTCGACATCCAAGGATGCACATTTAGCGGTACAAATTCGTCAAACAAAATAGTAACAATGTCAGTTCAGAACACTGGAACATCTGATTTGACTGTCAACAAGTACAAAATAGGTGTCAGTGGAACAGCAACAGCTCTAACACCGGAAGTTTCCGTACCACAAGGAGAGACCACAACTGTCCCCGTACCCTTGGATTGGTCTTCTGGAACCACATACGACATATACGTAATCACATCTACAGGCAAACAATTCCCATACAGAGCTACAGCGCCCTAGTGGACATAACAAAAACATCAGCATAAGAGTGGGGGTAGGGAAACCTAGCCTCTTTCATCATCCTCGGAGGTGTAAATATGGTAGTTGAACTAAAAGAATATGAGTCCGCAGTTGAAATAGCGAAAGGCATAGAACAGGAAATAACACGAACAAAAAGCGTCCTAGGCGAATACCTACGCAGACTAGACGAAATTCGAAACCTAGCTGAAAGATCAAAAAAGATTCGAGAGGTAGTCTTCAAACTAGCTGGAAAAAAGGCATCTCAAAACAGCCTAGGAGAAATAACAGTTGGCGACCTAAGCGTTGTCTTAGACGCTAACCCATTCCATGAACTAACCGCCATCGAAGAAGTCGTTCGAAGCCAGCAAGACAGACTCTTAGTTCTACAAAAAGCCCGCGAAGCCTTAAGCTGGGTAGACCAAATCGGAGACACAGAAGGACTAAAGTACCTAGTATTGGAAAGCGACGGGGTACCAGAACGGATTCTACTAAAGATCTCGTAGACCCGGCCTGGACGTGAAAAACAATGGACAAGGACCCATACGCTGTTGTGCTAAATAACGCTCTAACCGAAATCAAGAAGATATGTCCCGACGTCAGTCGCTCTTTCATTTTCAAAAAGGATGGAATGATAGTCGCAGGTGACCCGGAAATTGACGAAAAAACGCTGGAAGGTATAATAGAATCTTTTCAGAAAATTGCAGAAAAAGCAGATACAATCGGGAGCCTAAAAACTTTATATGTCAATGGAAAAAAGGGCAAAGTAATCTTATCCAGCGTCAATGATATGTACCTAGCCTTAGCAGCATCCAAAAATGCGGACACAACCTATCTGCACTCTGTAACATGTGTGATAATTCCAACAGTCCTGAAACTGCTAGAAACAACAACCACCACCCCTATCCCCCTCCAATCCACACCTTCAAAACAACTCATCGTCGACACCCTCAGCGGATTTTTTGTCGGCGACTCCGTGCAAATTGATATAAAAATCATAGAAGAATGGGCCAAGCTTTTGAATCAAAAAAGCGTCGACCAAGTTGAGATAGAAGCCTTTGGTGGAAAGACCACGCAATGTAAAGTGAAGGAAATAAATGATTCAAAACTGAAAGGAAAGGGAATGATAAGAATACCTGAAAAGCTCTGCAAAACGCTCGAAGTGAAAAAGGGAGAATTGGTAAAGGTCAAACCGGCATCAAGTTGAAGGGATTCACATGTCTGTTAAAAACAAGTCTAAAAATGACATTGAAATCGTGCAAGAAAAGTTGCAAAACATCAAGGGTCGAGAGGGAATCATCGGATATATTCTCAGAGGTTCCAATTCAGCCTCCATAGACCTAAAAGATCCAACAAAAATAATCGACTATGCAGTCTTGTCCGCTACAGCCTTTGAAGCAGGACAGAACATGTCAGCCATGTTTGAAATCGGCGAAGTCGACAGCATAATTATGGAGGGTGAGGACACAAAACTCTTATCCATGGTAGCTAATAATCATCGCCTCAGCATCTTCATGGAGAAAAACGTTGATCACAAAAAACTGTGCAAGGACCTAAACTTAACGTAAACGCTTAAATAAGCACTTTCTTTCTCTTAAAATTATTCACCCATTGCGGTGGAAAACGAGGGAAACTAGAAAAGTTTTCCATTTCCTCTTTTCAAAATCATTTTTGGACGAGTTTTTTCTTTTTCTGAGACTGTTACAGGCGTTCTTATGAAGGTTTAAATATGAAGGTGTATCTATAAACGATATACGGAAGTTAAAATCCTTTCTCGGTGTATTATTTTGACGGGGATTGAGGAGAAACTAACTTCATCTCATCGAAGCCAAATTGATATTGTTGCAGACGTTCTGCGTGAAACAGTTGATGGTGCAAAGAAGACGCAGATTATGTATGGCTGTAATCTCAGCTTCAGGCAACTTAAGACCTACTTGAGTCTTCTTATTGACCGGGGGCTCCTTAGAAACGTTTCACAAAAGGAAAAAGACAGTAATTCAAGATTTTTCAAAATCACGAGTAAAGGACACAACTTGCTTTGTGCATACGACCGCCTAAAAGCCCTCATAACAGCTTAAAGTTTTTCTTCGCCTTCAAGTTTTCGGATTTTTTTGAGAAAATGCTGCGCAGAAGGGTCTAGTTTTGCTTTTTTTTCCTCTTTGTCTAGGTTGATGAATTTGTATTGCGCCAAGAATTTTGTGATACTTGAAATATCGAAGTCGCGAAGCTTCATTTTCTTTTCTATTTCCTTTAAATCGTGCCACTTTCCGTTCTTCAGCAACTCTAAAATTTCGTCGACTTCGGGCAAGACTGAGAGACTCCTTGGACAGACCTTAATTTATAGCGCTGAATGCTTAAATGGCTTCTGAGGATTTCCTTCAGAAGAATTTTCTAGAATTTAAAACGATTAACTGCTACTTCTCCTTGGGTCTAGTCGTTTGGTTTACTCCTTCTCTCGGTAGTAGCTTAGTCCCGCCGTTACGCCAGTGGATATGGCGAACCATATGATGGTAGCTGTGATGTTTCCTTGACTAACGATGTAGGCTAGGCCAATAGAAGCGCCGTGGATGACGGCTAAGATGGCGGAAAGTTTCGGCTTGAATTTAAATCCCAAGTTTTCACCTCCAGTGTTTACTCTTCTTTTTCCCATAGCTCGAACCCAGATTTGATTAGGTTCTTGCGCATCTCTTCTGGTCGTATGTATTCAACTCCTGAGGAGGCGCTGATTTCGGCTAGTCGGATCATGTCCTCAAGTTTGACTTCCGGTTTTTCTCTGCCCCAGTTCAACCGGCAATTTGCTTTCACTGGATTCAACCCTGCCTGTTGAATTACGGGATAGAAGACTTCACTTTCGCATGTTCTTTTTATGAAACGCTGTAGCGCTAGGACTTTTCGTTCTGCGATTTCCAAAGCTGCCCTTGCTGAAGCTTCTGTGAAGCCTGGAGTCGTGAAAAGCTTTGGCAGGGGAGTTTGGCCTCCTAGGTAAACTTGGTTTAGGATGTGTTCTACGTAGGCTTCGTAGCGGGCTCTTGGGTCAACAGAAACGGTTTTCACGTCAGCTTCAGCTTTGTTGTAGACGAATTTTGCTCCTGCTTTAGGTTTTGATTTGATTAGCCTCTGATATTCGGCGAGTTTTTGGTCGCTTGCGCCGGCGAAGATCCAGAGTTCGTCTGGTCCAGCGTATTTTTCGAAGATTTCGGGCATGATTTTTTCTATGCGGGCCTTCATCTCTAGGAAACTCATTCGTTTTTCTCCGTTGAAGCAGAGTTCTGTTAGTAAGACTTGTAGGACGCCGGTTCCGAAGGCTGAGAAGTTTACGGGGTTCCATTTGAAGTGGATAATTTTCTCTGGCGGAAAGCTGGTTTTTACGTCGCCGTAAGAGTAGTTGTAGCCCGTGATGTCTCCATACTGATTTCGCATTACAGCCCTTGGATTGTCAAAGCCCGTGAGGGGCAGAATCTTCAAGTTTTCTAAATGTTCAGGCTCGTTTTTTAGCCAGAAGCTGTTGCCTGACGCTACGATTTCTCTGGCGCCAATTTGCAGCAGTTCGTCCAGGTTTACGGCTTCGTTGAATTCGTCCACGATCTGCTTAGCCTGTTCAGCCTGCGCATATTCTTTGTTAACAGTCGTGTAAAAGCCCATTCCTACGGCTTGGTCTGCTAGGAAGTCTACGAAGGCTTTGCAGCTAGGCGACCTCGTAGAGATTTTTTGGCTTGACGCCAGCAAGGGCGAAGCCAGAATACAAAAGAAGAGTAAAGCAAAGACGCAATTTGACATTTTAGTTCAGTCAACCGGATATTTCATAGGCGTCGCAGGTCAAAAAACAAAACACGTAATCCTTGTAAGAGACTCTTTCCAGATTAGCGCTGACGTATACGACATTGACTGGAACTGCGTTCCAATTGGCATGATCTACGAAGTAAAAGTGGCTCTTCCAAGCGCTCTGAACATGCAACTAGCAACCCATCTACAGAAGACGTTTCTGGAAATTGAAATCACAAAACGCAGAGGAAGAATGAGGGTTCATGTCAAAACTGCGTAGAGCCCTAACCAAACGAGTATGGATTCAGCTAAGTTCCCGCAAGAAGCCTAAGCAAATCGAACTGGAACCCAGCAACCGCCTCGTTTACGGCATGTACTTCGCCTTCGTTGCCTTAGTCTGCCTAACAATCCTAGAAGCGACGTACATGCTTGTGCTTCGCAACTTCAGCAACGAAATCTTCGCAGCCATCAGCATGGTCGTAGGCACCATTCTAGGAACCTTCTTCGGACAAAAAGCATAGCCGCAACTGATGGCGAGAATGTTGGGAGTATATAAAGAAAAAACTAGGGGGTCTACATGAGGAAGCATAAAGGAATCAAGGAACTTATCGAAATTGAATGGAAGGAAATTGACCGTTGCATCACCAATCTAAACAACCCAAAAATCACAGACAAATACAAGGTAATCTGGTCAAGGCTTTTGACTAAACACGTCGAAAGACTGGACAAACTTCTGTGGAAAGCTGGACTTGGAAAACTGGAAGAAGAAAGCCTAGCTAAACTTCTGGAAAAAGTGCCCCTCCAATATCGCAACATCGTTTTAGGAAAAGTGCGAAAACATGAAAAAACGAGAAAAACAAAAGAAACTTAGAAAACTAAAGCAGGACCCAGTTACATTCGCTGAGACCTTTCTGAATTTTCATCCGTTTCCCTATCAAGAAAAGCTGTTAAGGGATTCCTCTAAACGAGTAGTCAGCGCTTGGGGCAGACAAACAGGCAAAACCACAACAAACGCTATAAAAGCAATTCATTTCGCCTACTGCAACCCCAAAAAGCTTGTTCTAATCGTGAGCCCATCACTACGTCAAAGCATGATAATGTTCGACCGAATAATCGAACTAATCAACTCAAATCCACATCTACCCAAAAGCATCGTCAGAAAAACCAGAACTCTCATTCAGCTAGACGATGGCAGCAAAATTGTAGCCCTTCCTTGTTCAGCAAACATGCTTAGAGGCTACACGGCGCACATGATCATCTGCGACGAAGCAGCCTTCATGCCAGAAACAGTTATCACACAAATAATATTTCCCATGCTTTCAACAACCCAAGGCAACGCAACTTTCCTCAGCACACCCTGGGGACGCGACCACTTCTTTTACAAAGCTTTCATGGACCCAAACTACAGCGTACACCACGTAAAATCCAGCGAATGTCCAACAATAACCAAACAGTTTCTAGACGAACAACGGCGAAACATGACCGCTGAAGCTTTCCAAATGGAATACGAAGCCCAATTCACAGAGGCTGCTACCAGCTACTTCTCACAAGACCTCATCAGAGCCTGCATCAACCCAGAAATAGAATTTATTTCTAGTATTAGCGTCAACATCTCATCTGGAGAATACTATGGCGGATGCGACCTCGGCAAACTCCAAGACTACAGCGTTTTCACGGTCGCCCAAAAAATCGACAACCAAATTCAACTAGTATTTCTGCAAGAGTTTCCTCTTGAAACCCCTTACTCTCACGTGATAGGATTCATGGTGCGCGCCAACGAAAAATTCCGTTTCCGCAAGATCCTAATTGACAAAAGTGGTGTTGGCGAAGTTGTTGCCGAAGAAATCAAAGGTCAAGGTCTACTGAATACTCAAGGCCAAAGTTTCACGGCTCAGAGCAAGGCTGAGATGCTGGCTTTTTTGAAGGTGAAAATGGAGCAGGGGCTGTTCAAGATGCCCTATGACCGTAGATTATGCGAACAAATCAACGAACAACGTTTCGAATATACGAAAAGCGGTCAGCTGAAGTTCTGGCATCCTTCAGGCTCGCATGATGATCAACTCTGGGCTCTAGCCCTTGCCTGCTTTGCGGCGAAAGAAACTGAGACAGCTGGAGAATTGGTGAGGGCATACTAAAATGGGAAAACCAGAGTTTTTCGAGATCAGAAAGTTTGCGAGAAGATACGACAAGCAAACAGGCAAGTTCATTATTGACATTGCCTACAAAACGAAAACAGACATCACTGACCGCACGGTCAAGGTTGCTGAGGCTTTCGGTCTTGGCGTAGACGGTTTTCAGGAACACGTGATTTACGACAACGTGAAATTGAAAATTGCGCCCAACGACATAGTCTACATCACCGGAGACAGCGGAAGCGGAAAAAGCGTTTTGTTGAAGGAACTGGAAAAAGACCTTCGCCCAGAAACAATCAACATCAACGATATTCAAGTTGAACAGACAAAGCCTTTGATAGACACTGTTGGCAAAACCTTTGACGAAGGTTTAAGCCTCCTTTCTCGGGTCGGTTTAAACGATGCCTTCCTTTTTATACGGCGCTACAACCAGCTCAGCGACGGGCAGAAGTATAGATATAAACTGGCTAAGATGATTGAAGCCGATAGGCAGTATTGGTTTGCAGACGAGTTTTGCTCCACGCTAGACCGTGACACAGCTAAAATCGTGGCTTTTAACGTTCAGAAGATTGCGAGGGAGGAAGGAAAAGCCGTTTTTGCGGCTACCACCCACACTGATCTCTTTCAAGATTTGAAGCCGTCGGTTCATATTCATAAAAGGTTTGGAAGGGAAATCAAAGTTCGCTACTTTCCGAATGAAATCAACAGAGAATGCAGCCTTGTCAAGGACATACATGTTGAAGAGAGAACGAAGGAGGACTATGAAAAGTTGGCTGGTTTTCACTATAGAGACTCACGCTTGTTTGCATACCAAAAATTTTTCGTCTTGAAAAGAGGTGAAGAAACCATTGGTGTAATTGTCTACGGTTCTCCCCCCATCGCCGTGTCTGGGAGACGGAAAGCTTTTGGGAGAAACTTGTCGATTCAAGAAATCAACCGCGACTTAACTCGAATTTCTCGGGTTGTTCTTCATCCTAAATACCGCACCATCGGATTGGGCGTCAAGTTGGTGGCAGAAACCCTTCCTTTGGCTGGTAAGCCCTACGTTGAAACCATAGCGGTCATGGCGAAGTACAACCCGTTTTTCGAGAAAGCAGGTATGACCAAAATTTTGGAAAGTAAGCCTCATCCGAAAATATTAAAGGCGGTTGAGAAGTTGAGAGCCTTCGGCTTTAACCCGATCTTCCTCACTTCGGAAAGAATGAACCTAAAAAAACTGCGAAGCATGTCAGCTGAAGAAGTAAACGGAGTCAAGACGGTTTTCAAAGAGATTTCGGGAAGCATCTATGGAAAGCGAATCATGGGTGTTCGCCAAGCATTTTTGAAGAAAAAAGAATTTCAAGCCCTTGTAGATGCGGCTGATGTTAAAAAGTTAGCTAGGATGCTTCGTATTCTCGGTTTCTTGAAGCAGACGAAGGTCTACCTATTTTGGAAGGGACATCAGTCTGGGAAGAAAGTCTAGTTTTGAATGACGTTATCATACAGAATTCACCGCCAAAACATAAAACGCTTCTTTCGAACCATGTTCTTCGTTTTCTCTCTTTCTAGCATTGTTTCTTGACACGTACATCCTCAACATTTCTAGAGGTTTATTTTCTTAAATCTTTAATCACACACAAAAAACATTGACTCATTGACGTGCGTGCGCATGGAGCAACTGTAATTAACGTATGCTGTTAAATAATGAGTGATTGAAAGCATTATACTTGTCGAGCGCGCTTGGGGATGGATAAATGCGTTGAAAGCATGCTTAGACATCGAAAAATTCAAAACAAGCTGCAAATCCGAAGAGAGAAACTGTGGAAGATGCAAAGCAGAACTTTTGTCCAAGCTTTTGATTTACAGTGTTCTTTACGGCGTGTTCAGTATAAACTACATCGACCTTGTGGTGCCTGGTTCAAACGTGCCGGGTTATCACCTCTGGTTACTGATCGCCTATTTTGCCCCATTCATACCATTGCTCCTGCTCTTTGGCTTTGAAGACTGGGAACTAGTTGGAGGATTGGGTCTCACGGCTAGCTTGATGAATGACATTTTCTATTACCCCACAGGTATGCTGCTGTTAAGAACATCAGTCAATCTTTCCGAATGGTACTTGTTTCAATTCGGCTTCAAAGGATTTGATGTCTGGTGGAGCTTCAATGCTGGATTTTTCACGATACCTGTGACATCGCTATTAATGGGCCTAACCATATACCTGAGAATCGGAATAGTCGTGGCGCTAATTTACAAGTGGTGGAACTACAAACGTACATGCAACAAACTAACATCTATAACGTGACAGTTTAGACAAATATTTATGCGCTCGCAAAACAATTTGTTATAAGCCCAACATTTCACAAACATTGCTATTTTTCAGGAAATAAAATGATGCATACTGACCTAAGCTTAGTTGTTCAGGTTTATGCGTTGTATGAGGCTAACGTATTCCTTAATCGCCGCTCTTCGCACATTCTTGTTTTTACTTCGGTTAATTAGCAGACGTAGATGAAAGGCGCGGCGTTTCATTTTTTCAATGGTCAAAAACATCACCTTCTGGAAAGGTCTTTTCATAATCGGAACATGAATCTACCTTATAAGCTTTATGTCGTTTCGATAAGCATCAGATTGCAACCATGCAAAGATGGTATAGAGATGAGAAGAATGGAGTAAACCCTAGAAAAGGCTACAATATTCTTGTTATAGAAATATGTTCCCATCGGAAACACGCCTTTTAGGTATCCATTTCTACTTGGAATATAGACGAAACTTATAGAACACCTTTAGCGAGGCTTTATGATTTGAAAAGCGAACCGTTGGAAAACACTCGCAAACGCAGAGACCGCCTCTACATAATAGCAGAAATATTGGCCATAGCCAAAGACGGGAGCCTAAAAACCCAAATCATGTACAGAGCAAACCTAAGCTTCGCCCAACTAAACGAATACCTAAACTTCCTCCTCAAAATGGAACTCCTCAAACTCAACACAAAGGACAAAAAGACATTCTACAAAACAACCGCTAAAGGCATAAAATACCTCGAAAATTACGAAGAAATTTCAAGTCTCTTGAGAAAGGGAGAGGGAAATCCCTTTAAAGCCAACTCACCGATCTTTTGGCTAAAACGGACATCGTAAGCTATAGGCAGCAACCAGCGCGTCTTTTACGTAACTATTTTGGCCGTTACACCGTCGATTCTGATACTTTTCTCCTCGCCAGTCTTCACGTTCCGGAATGTGATTTCAAAAATTGGACTATAAATCACAGCGTGCTCAGAGATTTGAAAAAGTTCGTTTTCAATTTTATCGGCGTCTGGAGGTCTCTTGATAATTCTAGCTTTGACCAGTTCTATTTCCTTTTGAGGAGGAATCTTAACCTTTCCCACTTTTTTGCCGACCTCTTTCAATATTTTGTTGGGATGATCTTCGGAAGGAGCAGAAGGCACCTGATCGGGTGGAATTTCGCGCCCTGTTCTGTCAAGAATAATATAAGCCTTGTCTTCGTAGGAAGAACATTCTTCTACTTCAAGTCTGATTACTTTTCGAGATTCTCCGGTGGTGTCAACCACTGTTTCGGGTTTGAATGTTTTTCCTAGAATCCTAATTTCTTCAGTTTCATTGGAAACGTCAAGGGTGTAAACTTTTGTCTTATAATAATCGATGCTGTAGTTTGCGTCGACGAGAATGTATGGTTCATAGTATTTGTCAACTGAAACAACCCGTATTTCGTCAAGTCTAGGCTTTGAAAAACCGAACTTAACGAACAATTTGCTTTTCATTTTCTCTGCAGTGAGTTTCACTATGGTAGGATCGACGCGAGACTTGTAAACGATAACCTTTCTTCTAGCTATTTTTTCAGAAATCTCTGGAATCTCAGCCAATAGTAACACCTACACGATAAAAGAAAGAGTTCACTAATTAATCATTTATGAATTCAAGCTAAATATTGCACATCTACCAGTTTCCGAAAATTATCTAGCTAAGGATTCCAAAAAAACCTAGTTTCTCAGGTATTCCCTTGCTTTTTCCCTCAAGGACGGAAACTCATCAAGTAAAGCCTTAACGACTTCCCAACGGACTTTGTTAGAGTTCATCTGACTATCTCCATCATCTTTTTTAGGCGTACGAATATTAAAAGATGCAAGTCGAAAAAAGATATATGTCATATCACGATACACTAGACATTGCGATGAAGAAAAATCGAATAAAAAGAGAGGAAAGGAGCTTTAGCTTGCTCCAACTATGTTGATTGGTTTCCGTTTCCATTTTGCGATTGCTAGGGCAACGCCGACGGCTCCAGCGACAACTACGAGAATCAATACTAGAACGGGTGGAACGAAGGAGGGAATGTATTCAGCGCCAATCAATGGATCATGCTCTAATGTTTGGTTGCCAAAGTATGGATAGCCCAGGAATAGGCGCATGTGTCCTCCAGCCGCAATGTATGATGCAGTAACGTTTTCAGGCATCATTTCTTCAGTTTCAGGGTCAATTACGTTGGCGGTTGAAACGAAACTGAAGAAGCCAGCCAAAGTTTCGTCTTCTTTTGCGAAGTGCATTCTTAATTGCTCTCTGAGACGGTAACGCAGAGTTATGGGTTTTTCAGCTACGTCCGCAACTGTGTCATTTTTGGTGAGTTGATGTCTTTTGCCGTTGAAAACCATGTTGGAAGCGGTGGCACGGACGCCTGCAACTGTTTCCACTATATTGTCAGCTGAATTGTCTATCTCATCCTCCGCGTACGGAAGATCATCAATTTTGATGGAGGCGAGGTTTATCCATAAAGCCAGTCCAGTTTTGTGGGGAGGAACATTTATCCCATATTGTTCTTCCAGCACGTTAAAGAGGGGCTGAAGTTTATCTATGTTCCAAGTCCAGTTTTTCACAACCAAGTCCATCTTCATCTGACCCGCACCAACCGTGTAGTTGTATGTGCCAGCGCTTTCTTCAACCGAACCATTATAGAATCTGCAGCGGATTATCACGTTGTTTTCGGCAAAGCTGAATCTTGGAAAAGGCACCTTTGTCAACGTGAAATTGAAAGACACACAATATACGTTGTCTCCTTTAGGCACCAAAGTAGGTCCGGTGAGATTCCATTCGCATGCACCGAAGGGTAGGAAAGCAGGATGTAAGCCTAAAAGCCAACCTAGATATGCTGCTTGGATACTGTTTCGTATTTGATTTTGATGAAGTCCAGACATAGCGTATTTCGCTTCTAGCCGTTCTTTGATTGTTAAACTGTTTGCTTCGTATTTACGTAAATAGTAGGGGACATCGAAGGAGAGGTATTCAATGAGACCTTTATACTTCATCACGTAAACGTTGTTAGTGTCGTTGGAATACCACCATAGAAACATTGGTTTCTTGCCGTTGGCAGGGAATAGTATTGTTATGAGGTCTGTTTCTAGGCGAATCCAGTGGTTTCTATAATTCTTATCAAGGGTAATTGGCGTTGATTCATTATTTGCAGCTGCTGATGGAAGAACCACGAAGGGAAGAATTGACAGCGTTAAGGAAACGGACAGCAGCACCGCCAAAAAGGCGTTTATCTTCATTTTCAAGCTTTTTCACCTAAAATAGCTTAGTAAAACGGTTTATTAAGGGAATCGTTTCGAAAAACCTCGAACTTCTGCTTGGAAGAGTTCTAGAAAACTCGAACTTTATTGTTACAGTTCATTTTTGCAAGATGCTTTAATGAAAAACAAAAAGAGGTTTAGCTTTCATAAGTATGGTAACGTTTTATTTAACTTTCAGTAGTTGGGCACTATTCAGAGAACTTTTGTTTAATTTTTTCATCAAGTATTTTGATTAGCCAAATTCTTAGGTCAATTACTAGAAATCTAGAACTTTTCTTTCTAGAGTTTTTATTGCTTGGTTTCTGTGTACTTGAGAGGTAGTGTCTTCCATGCAGAAAAATTATGGTTGCTCTTAACGGCTTTTTGAATTAGTCACAAAACTTAAAACAGGAATTCAACAGAACTACAAGATTGTGATGAGTTATGTCCAAAGAAGATAAAATGTTGGAAGAGTTGAAGCGAATCAGAGAGCTTCTTGAACCTAAGCCTGCCCCACCCGCTCCAGCGCCTAAAGGTTTGTGGGCGGAGTTCATGGACTTCCTATCCAAATACAAAGTGATGGGGCTTGCAGTGGCTTTCATTCTCGGTTTATACTTAGGTGCCCTAGTACAGGCTCTTGTTAACGACCTGATTATGCCAATAATAACAATCGTCATGCCGGGCGTAGAGTGGGAAACAATACAACTTGGACCCTTCCGAGTAGGTCACTTCATAGGCGCCCTAATAACGTTCATAATCGTAGCTCTGGTAATCTTTCTAATCGTAAAAATAATCAAAAGATGGGGCATAGAATAATCCGCCACTACCCTATTTTTTGCTTTCTAGAAAATCTTTCCTCATAATTGAGGGAATTGGCGGCAATATTTTTTCTTCATCAAGTTTCTTTTTTATCAGTTCGGTAATTTTGGATTTGATGAATTCTTCGTTTTCAGGGTCGTTTATCCAGAATAAAGACTCTATCTCGGTAGTCCATTCTTTACTCCTTACAACAAACCTTATTTCTCGTCTTTTCTTTTCGCTCACAACTACGTTTGGGTGACTTCTAAGAACGCTTTCGATAGCTTTTTTGGCTGTTTCAATATCAAAAACGTAGTCAATGTAAGAAGTAATGGATGCTACTGTTTCTTTTCCGCCGCCAGTGAGATTAATTATGCTCTGTTTTAACAGCATGGAATTGGGGATGACAATCTCGTTTCTATCGTATGTCTTCAGTTTAGTCGTTCTAAGGCTTATGTCCCTAACCACACCTGTCAAATTCCCAACTTTTATCACATCACCGATTCTGTAGGTCTTTCCTGAGATTATCAGTAACCCAGAAACCCAATTTTCAATTATGTCCTTCAGCGCAAAACCAATTATTAGAGCCCCGACACCTAAACCCGCAACTAGCCCTGTCACGTCAATCTCAAAAGTCCATAAAATCAAAATGAATGCTACAGAATAGATAATTAGCTGAAAGAATCTCTTAATATGAACAAGGCGTCCCTTCTCGACTCTAATCCTTTCCTCAACAACCTTCACTACTAGTCGACTGAAGATTGCTACTAAAACAAAGCTGGCTATGATTATCACAGCAGCTTTCAAAATCAAAAAAATAAGATGTAAATCTAACCAATCAAACATTAGTGGCTACCCTTACTTTACTTCCCAGTCTTCGTAAGATAAGTATTTTCTCGTCAAACCGATGGAGTTGAATTATCGTATGCCTGTTATGCCTGAGGCAATCCTTGCTAGTCCATTCAACAGAAAGCTGATTGAGAGTACGAAGACTAATGTTAGAAAACCAAGTTCTGAGGATATGAAAACAAAAACAGACAAAACAATGGTCAACAAGCCGACTATTGTGAGTAAACCTCGAAGCCAGCTTGGTAAGACTTTGGCGAATCCACCGATTACAACTCTTGCGATTCCATGAATCAGCAAAGCGAAGGAGAGTAAATAGATCAAAGCCTGAGTTGCAAGTTCTGGATATAACATAGCAACAATTGCTATTACAAGTGCTAATATGCCAGTTCCTACGTTAAGTGCCCGTAGCCCGTCTGAAAGGTATTTGGCGAATATTCCACCGAAGACTCTTGCGATTCCTATGACGAGTAGAGCAATGGAAAGTACGAAGATTAGCGTTAAGATAGCAAGCTCCTGATATACCAGAACTACGATTGAAAGTATGATGGCGATTAAGCCGAAGACTACGTCTATAGCACGCAACCATCTTGGAGCCTCTCTTTCACTCATGTTGAACTCCTCAAAAAGACGTTATATTTAATTTACGATATTATAACTTTGTTCTATTCAATCCATTGTTAAAATGAAAAACATCAGGAAACCGTTTATTTAACTTCTTTGCAAACCGAATTTAGGAACATGGAAAAGTTCAACGAATTTACAAACTTGTTGAAACCCAAACAGAACGTAGACTCATCACGGCTTGAGGGCATACCAATCTATAAACAGCACAAGAGGAGACGCCGAATTCTATCAGTTATTACGCCTAAGAAAGCAAACTTGAGAGCTTAGAATGATTTTTCCAGAAAACCCGAGTTTTCATGTGAGGCGCCCCAAAATTACCAGCAACATAACGTTGAGGTATAGGATGGCTAAACTTACAACGATTCCTTTGTCGAGGCGTAAGCCTTTTCCAAAGCAGAGTGCAGAGGATACCAGAAGCAAACTCCATATCTGGATAGCGAGGAGAAGATATCTCGCAACATCATATGAGATAAACATGTAGATGTAGGGAAACAAGGCTAAAGGAAACGCAGCGATGCCAATGCCAGTGAATAACTGAAGGTTGCCACTAGTTCGTCTGTAAAGTATGTAGATGAGAAAATTAGACAGCAGAAATAGTCCAATCCAGTTGGAAAGGAAAAGCATAACGATTGTTTCGAACTCGTAGCTGGAGAAAGGAAAATAGAAAAATAGCATAGGATCGACGTTGGTTAGAGCTGATCCAATCGCCCCCAAAACCAATATTAGAATGGATACAGGCAACCACCTTAAAGGTCGAATTGTTTTGGCGAAAACTGGAGAGAGGAAAATCCAGCGTCCCAAACGGTGACTAAAAGCTTCCCCAATCTCCAATGTAGGCGGCAAACTTCCATCTTTCAGAAGCCTATGCAACAAACGTCCACGGTCGTTCAACATATACTTTCTATGCTTATCTTGAGTTAGAAAGTCGGAAAGCATGTCTAGATGGTAATATACGGTGCCAACACCTAGCCCCAGTTCTTGCCTCAACTCCTTGAAGCCAATCTTACTTTGACTACCCAGAATTTCAATTATTTTACGCCGCGCCGGATCCCTCAGCAAAGTATAGTAGCGTGTTAGTGGTTTCTCGTTTTCATTTTGTGATTTACTGGGAACCATAGAACTCTCCTGATTTCATTGGATAATTAATGTTTGCGATAATTAAGTTTTGCACATTTGATTTCCATTTCTATTGAACATGTGCCCACGCAAATAACGGTTCTATATTTCTAGAACCCTTCTAGTCAGAATTTCGAGGTTTCTAGAAGGTTTTTAAGCCAAAGTTCGAGGTTTTTCGAAACGATTCCCTTAATAAACCGTTTTACTAAGCTATTTTAGGTGAAAAAGCTTGAAAATGAAAATAAAATTAATTACAGCGATTTTTCTAGGAGTAATGCTGACAACTTTAACGCTTCCATTAGCAACAGCAACCGCTTCAACAGAAGAAGGACAGGAACAGGTTCAAGCAACTTGGAGGACACAAGGAAACTGGACCTATATACAAAATGATTTGCTAACCATAGTGTTTCCGGCTGGCGGCGAGAAACCCATGTTTCTATGGTGGTATACGAAGGATCCAGATAACATCAACGTAGTGAAATACAAGGGACTAATAGAATACGTAACCTTTAACCAATCATACTTTATCTGGAGACATCAGGCTGAGGCTTGGAGAATCAGAGAATGCATACAAGCCTGCTTCTACGAACCAGCGAGCCATACAATTCAAGACCAGTTGCGTTTAAAAGCAATTCTAGAGATTCTCTGGAACATTGGAAACTACACGGGCCTTCACGCACCTTATTTGCCCTTTAGTGGTTGCCGCTGGGAATTGAGCAATCCAGTGAACGTAACGAAAGGCACAGTGAAATATCTTAGCTTCAACTTCACTCTAGTAGATGTTCCAGACTATAGACCAAACTTGCAATTCGCAGAGAATAATATAATCATCAGATGCAGGTTCTACTACACGCCAGCAACCGAGGATGTTGAAGGTCTCTACACTTACACGGTGAATGCAGGCGAACTCAAAATGGATTTGGTTGTGAAACATTGGGATTGGAACATAGACAAGCTTGAGCCTCTACTGCAAGCACTAAGAGAAGAAGGAATTGACGTTCCCCACGGTGAAGGAGGATTAGCATTATGGATCAACTTAGCCTCTATTGACATGATAAATCTTGCAGAAAATGACGTAGCAACCGCTGGCGATCCAAGCTTCACAGAAAAGGCATCAACAGCTACGAACATCTACGTGGAAGGCAAAAGCGTTTCAGTAGTTCAAAACAAAACTGGAGTTGAAAATGAGCAGCCATTACAAAACCGTGAAAGAGAACGTTTTAAGTTCCGCTTCGAAAAAGGCAACACTACCTTTGCCGGTTTCTTCAAGTTTGTCCCCAACGCATTGATCAGAGAACCGTTGAACAACACAGTTATAGATACTGTGGATGTAACTGCCTCTTACATTTCAGCTGGCAACCATATGCGAGTGTTCCTTGGCTACCCATACTTCGGCAACCAAACCCTAGAGCACGATCCGTCGCTTGGAATTGAAAGTCTAACGGTCCTGGGAGCACCCATCCAAATAGTAGTGTTGGTCAGCGTTGCCATCATCGCTGCTGCCGCCATCTTATTTGTCCGCAGAAGAAGAACAGTCAATGCAAGCTGCCTTAAGTAAACGTCCCCATTTCCCTTTTTTCTTTTTGTTTTTCGGAATGCAGCAGATTTACGGTTAAAAACGTAATAGAAGTTTTTTCTAGACATCTTTTACATCTTTGCTAGGAATATTCTATTAAAGGAATACTGCCTTTATGCCGAGAATCGAAAGTAAATATCGATTAAATAATATATGGGGCACAAACTAGATTGACCTATTACATAGCAGAAATCAGATTCAACAGAAACAAGAATTCAAAAAAAGAGAAAAAAATGAGAAAGCGACCAATTTTTCGTCTCCTCACGCTACTACTAATTTCTTTGCTTTTTTCAGCATCAATTATGACCTTCTCGGTGTTAGCATGTCGAAGACCACCTAAAGCTGAGGACTGGGAAGAAAAACAGCTCATAATAGAATCTTTACAAGAACTCTCCTCAGAAATTTCGAATCTACCAAAAGAGGCTTTTGATAACCCATGCGGCGCCTACTATCAAAGAAAAGTACTATGTTGGAAAGTTTATGTGGTGATCGGGCAGGTTATGGTTGGGGCGTATGAGGGGGCATTAAACAAGCTTAGAAACGATATTAGAGATAAAATTGAAAAATGGATTGTTGATCCTTGGAAAACCAATCTTATCGAAAAAATAGATTACATCATTGAACTCCTTGAAAAATTTCTTTGCATAGACAAAAAACCGCCCACAATTGTAAGCGTGCTGAGATTTCCTGAAACTCCAAATTACGATGAAAACGTGACGATTATAGCCCAAGTCGTCGATGAAAAAAGCGGGGTTGAATCTGTCATTCTCAGCTATCAAATCAACTCAGCCAACTGGATAAACATAACCATGAACTTAGATGACGGGCTATACGTCGCTGAGATTCCACACCAACCATACAATACCACGATAAGTTACAAAATCTATGCCTATGACAAAGCTGACAACATTGCGATTTCAGAAGTCGATTCCTACAGGGTCACTGATTCCTACCCTCCAAAAATCTCAAACATAGAACACACCCCAGCGTCACCAAACTACAACGAAACCGTTACAGTCTCCGCAAATGTAACCGAACCGACAGAAGCCAGCGGAGTCAAAAACGTAACGTTACTCTACAAGACGAACGGCGACTGGCAACCCACAAACATGACTTTAGAAGCCAACCTATACACTGGAATCATACCAGCGTTTCCCCACGAAACAGTGGTTCATTATAAAATACGTGTTTTTGACAACGCTGGAAACTTGGCAGATTCTGATGTTTATGCTTATCCGGTAGCCGACGCTTACCTACCGATAGCTAGAATCGACGAACCCGCTCAAGAAACTTATCTAGCGGGTATAGTTAGCGTGAAGGTCTACGTGTATGACGACAACTTCGATAGAGCAGAGCTAAGAATCAAAAACACCCTCGTGACACAATGGAATACAACGGGACCACACGTTTTCAACTGGAACACAACCGCCCCTGAATATCCCGACGGCGTTTATATCCTCCGGCTAACCGCATACGACTCAGCTGGAAACTTTGATGAGGAGACTATTGCAGTGATCTTAGACAACACTCCACCTCTGATTGGCATTCCAACATGGGAGCCAGAGGAACCTCTTGCTTACGAAGAAGTAGAAGTTAGTATCTGGGTAAGCGAGTGCGGATGCGCCAGCGGCGTCAAAAATGTTACCTTATGGTATAGAACAGACGATGAATGGCACTTCCTAGAAATGGTGATGCCAAACGGACTGTGGACAGCCACCATTCCAGGACATAATGCTGGAGTTAACGTCGAATTTTACATTGAAGCCTACGACAATGTTGGAAACGGCGCCAAAACGTCAACCTACAACTACATGGTGAAGGCTCCTCCAAACCTTCCTCCAGTAGCCAAGTTCAGCGAATCGGCGGAAACCGTTCTAACAGGTGAAGTAATACATTTCAACGCATCCGACAGCTATGATCCAGACGGTTCTATCATAAGCTATCTCTGGGATTTCGGCGACGGAACTGAAATCAATGTCACAGATGCTTTTGTAGACCATGCATACGCGGATGATGGAGTTTACACTGTCACCTTAACGATTATAGACGATGATGGATTAACAGCCACTGCCACTTCAACTAAAACTGTTGAAAATAGGCCTCCAGTTGCAGCTTTTACTGAAAACGCGACAACGGTGCTTACTGGAGAGGTTATCCGTTTCGATGCTTCTGGTAGCGAAGATTCAGATGGCTACGTCATCGGTTATCTTTGGGACTTTGGTGACGGAACAACCGCAGTTGGCGTCGAGGTGAACTACGCCTACGAGGACGACGGCGTCTACAGTGTTACCCTAACAGTCATTGATGACGACGGGGCAACCGCGTCAACCAGCACCACCAAAACTGTCTCCAATAGATCTCCTGTAGCTTTGTTCACTGAGAATGCTACGGTAGTGAAGAAGGAGGAGGTCATCTACTTTGATGCGTCAGGAAGCTATGATTTAGATGGTTACATAGTTAGTTACTTCTGGGACTTTGGTGATGAAACCAACGCCACTGGTGTGACGGTGGGTCATGCATATGATGAAGACGGAAACTATACGGTAACTTTGACTGTAACGGATGATGACGGAGCTTTTTCTTCGATGAGCGAGGTGAAGATGGTTGAGAAAGAGGAGGTGGCTGGGTGGCCTTTGGCCTTGCTTGCGGCTATTGGCTTGGGTATCGCGGCTTTGACTGCAACTCTTTTGTATGGTTTGTATAGGAGAAGAAAGAAGAGAGGAAGGGCTTAGAATCCTGGAAGCAGTTCTATTGTTGCTTTTTATGTTCCATCGAAGCTTTTGGCTGGTTGCAGTTAGGGTTGTTTGCGCATTTTCTCTCTTTTCTGTTTCATTAGCCATGTGTCTGTGGTTCTTGGGGTTTCATTGTTTGTTGGTTTTCACGCGCGACGACATGCCTCATCAGAGAGAGAAAGGAGTTTCGTACATAATGAGAAGGCTGGTCACGCGTGTTACCTTTTTTTCAACCTCCACCCCAAGGTACGGGTGTCTTAAGACGTAATATATTATATACCGTGTCTTATAAAAAGTTTGTTGATTTCGGCTTAGCGTATGGCTAGGATTCCTTCGAAGATTTTTTCTTCGGTAACATCTAGTTCTTTTGCTAGCCAGATTTTTAGAAGACTGGCGTTTTGCGGGAATTCTCCTGTGTAGGTTAGGACTTTGCCGTTTTTTAGGGCGTCTGCTTGGAATGTTTTTTCTGTTTCTTGGAATTGGTAGGAGACTGTGTCTGCGCCTAGGGCTAGGTTTTTGAAGTCTTGCCACTGTTTGCATTTAACTATGACTGGAGGCCCATGGGTGTAGGCTGTAACTTCTCGTGGTGAGGCTATGTATTTTATGAGGTTGGCGATTTCGGTTTGGAGGGTTGTGAGGCGAGTTTCTATGTTTTCGATTTTGCCTGTAATTTCGCCAGTTTCTCCTATGCTTTCGGTTATGATGCCTAGTTGGCTGATGAGGCGGTCTAGATCTTTTTCGTGCTCTTTGAGGACGTTTATTATGAAGTCGAGTGCTTCTAAGGCGTCGTCTTTGCTCGGCCTCTTGGACATGTGGTTGTCTCCTTGTGCGTGTATAGTTAAAGGGCTTCTCGATAGATAAACATAATGCATTGTCAAACTGTATTGTTGGGTTGGGGCGTGCATACTAATTAACAATAAAAACCAACAAAAAATAATACAATTAGAGCACTCCACCTAAGATTCTTAATCATGAATTTACAAGTCATGCTTTCTCTCTATTTTGGATCCCTAACAATTTTTTTGTTTTGGCACCAAAAAGACTGCGCGTCCGCTCCATTGTCCGACAAAAATTTTTCCATCCGGAACAAAATAGTAAGATGTACCGCAACTGCACCGAAGAATGTTGCGAGTATATAAAGAAAAAACTAGGGGGTCTATCTACACAGAGGAAAAATGTAAGGTGTTCGCCTGTAGTGGACGGGGCTAGATGAAGACTATCGTTTAAATCTTTCAAAATTTCCCATTTTGTCTAAAGAAGATACTACTATTTCTGGTTATGGCTCCAACTCCAAAGAAGGCGCGCGCGCAAAAAAGCGACATGTGTGCGCGTGCAATCGGAGATGGGATTTCGACGCGGGTTTACCGGTAAAAATATGACTTTAATATGCTTGAAAACCAGTTAGCTTGATCTAGATGCGCGTGCATAGTCAAGCCCTACGCCATACAGGTCATCTTCAGGCAGAACACATATCCAAGGTATCAGCCATGTCCGTTAAAATCGATAGAGGTTTCCGACGCTATTCCATACAAAAGCCTGAGGCATTTCCTCAAAAATTGCATTTTTTCCTCTCCAACCAGTGCAGTGTGACGGCACTACAATTTTAGGACGAAACTTTCGCAATACCTCAATCGTTCGACTAATCCTTAGCTCACATTCTTTTCCGGCTAAATGAAAACCACCCATTATAGCGTGAACCTTAGCAACTCCAGTTAATTGTTGCGCATAGAGTGTTGTGTTGACAATGCCAGCATGAGCACAGCCTGATATTACCACCAAACCTTTGCGCTTAACATTAATTATGATTGCTTGATCATCCCAAATCCACGGATCTGGTTGCCACCTATCATCAGAAAAAACACGCTGTCTTGGAAAACCTTTTTCGAAGTCATTTTTGCGAGGGATTTCCCCGGTAACAAGTATGTTATCATCCGCTAATAGATGGGGTTGCTTTTTACGTAAATACTTGGCAGGAGCTACTTGCTCTTCTGGAGGAAATTTTGGATATTGCCTTATAGTCCCGTCTGGATTAACTACGCCTCGGATTTTGAACATGTCTTCATGGATAATGATTGGCAGATTTTTTTTGTCAATAACTTTGAGAACGTCTACCAATCCGCCGAAATGATCATAATGACCATGAGAGAGAACTATACACTCGACTTCTCCAAGATTTAGTCCCATTCTTCTCGCGTTAGTCACAACTCCCCTCCGACTGACGCCTGTGTCGAATAGGATGCTGTGAAAACTCCCTTTGGAAAAAACTCTGATCAACGTTGAAAAGCCATGTTCAGCAAATGGAAGCCGAAAATGTTTTTTCACCCATTCTTTGCCCATACGATTTTTTGTCCATTCTCGAACTTGATGAACCTCTTTCCTTTCAATTGTGGACAGGAAATCCACAGTGTTATCTGCTAGGCTTACTATTTCTACACCATCAACTTCCTTAAGCGCCACTCGGCTAGCCATTTTCTCTATTTCCTCCCATCTATAGCGTGCCTCTGTAGTATATTGTTGCTGGACATCCGACACATTCTTGTGACTTGTATCTATTGCAAGGTCGGCAGTCAACATTGCACGGTGTAGTTGATCTTTCTTTATGTGTAAGATGTTCTCGTATGGGCAAGAAAGGAGAGTAGTGGATATTGCCGATTGGATAGAATTCAGATCGGCGTATTCCTTCGCTGCTTCTTAGTGAACATTTCTCCATTGATATGCTTTCTAAGGTTTCTTGGTCTTCTGCAACCACCAGGGCGATGAGGTTGTATCCGCCCAATGTGGTGAAGATGTGAACCACTCTGGGGCAGTCTTTGAAGCGTTCAAGAAGCCTCTGCGTAGCGTCTGCGCTTTCAATTTCAAGCAGTGCGATGGCTGCACAAAGGTTTAATGGTCTAAAATTGAGTAAAGCAGAAACTTTGATGACTCCTTCTTTAAGGAGTTTGTCTATTCTCTTCTTGGCACCCATGCTTGTATAACCAATCATTTTCCCTAACTCTTCCAAAGTTGTGCGGCCGTCTTGCTGTAGTTGTGAAATTATCTTTCGGTCGACTTCGTCCAAACCGCGCACCTTAGTTTATTTTCTAAACAAAAACTATTAATATAGTTTACGTATTAAACGTTTACTCTTCAGCACCCTGATGGCACGGTCATACATACGTATGGAAACTACGGAGAAGAAGACTTTGAATGAAGAACGTGACGGAAAATATGTTTCAAGTTCAAAGGCAGATGAACGCACTGTCTCGAGAAAACAGGCCTACAAAGAAGAGGAGCGGAAACGCAAAATCAGGATGAGTAAAATCAAGCATAAGATAGCAGTGATAAGCGGCAAGGGTGGAGTCGGTAAGAGCACCGTGACAGTGAACTTGGCGATGGCTTTCGCCATGCACGGTCACGCCTACTCTGTGGACATCTTTGACGCAGACATAACAGGTCCCTGCGTTCCGAAGATCATGGGTGTAAAGGGTCAAAGACTTCAGGCTGGTCCGGCAGGTGTATTTCCGGCAATAGGTCCTTTAGGTATCAAGGTGGTGTCCATGGATTTCCTGCTTCCAAGCGACGAGGCACCAGTAATCTGGCGTGGTCCCTTAAAGATGCGGGCAATTAGCGAGTTCCTATCGGAGATCGTTTGGGGAGAATTTGACTTCCTCTTTATAGATCTTCCCCCGGGAACAGGTGATGAACCCCTCAGCGTGATGCAACTCATCCCTGAAATGGACGGCGTTGTGATAGTTACAATACCTTCAGAAGTTTCGCAAATCGTGGTTAAGAAGGCCGTTACATTTGCCAGGCAACTAAACGTCCCCGTCATCGGCATTATCGAGAACATGAGCGGTTTCGTTTGCCCAAAATGCGGTTCGGAGATCAATATCTTCAAAATTGGGGGAGGACAGAAGATCGCTGAAGATTTATCAATACCTTTTCTTGGAAGCATACCGATAGACCCTGATATTTGTCGTGACTCTGACAAAGGAATGCCATTCATAATTGAACATAGTAATTCTCCGGCGACAAAAGCGTTCATGGAAATTGTCAAGAAAATCTCAATTTTCTTGAAACATGCAAAGCGATTGGAGACACCGCCTAGGGTCTATTCACGTGAATGAGGAACTAAGAAATGAGTGCAAAAACGATAACGATAGACCCGATCACTCGTCTGGAAGGTCATGGCAAGATAGAAATTTTCTTGAACGAAGAAGGAAACGTAGAAAACGCCTATTTTCAAGTTCCAGAACTAAGAGGATTCGAAAGATTCTGTGAAGGAAGAAGAGCTGAAGACCTGCCTATCATAACCCCGAGAATCTGTGGTGTCTGTCCCGTGGCCCATCATTTTGCGTCTACAAAGGCTTTGGATGCTGCGTTCAATGTTGATCCTCCTTCAGCAGCTAAAAAGCTTAGGGAACTCATGTACAGCGGCTATATGATTTACGATCACATACTTCACTTCTACTTCCTAGGCGCTCCAGACTTTGTTGTAGGCCCCGACGCCCCAGCTGGTGAAAGAAACATTCTTGGAGTAATAAAAAAAGTTGGCTTAGACATCGCAAAAGAAGTGATCAAACATCGAGCTTACGGCCAGAAAATCACTGCTATGATTGGGGGAAAAGCAACCCATCCCGTTTGCGGAATACCAGGTGGCATTTCTAAGCCCATCACAAAGGAAGAACGTCAAGAAATCGAAAAGATGGCAGAATCCAGCGTTGAGTTCGCAAAATTTAGTTTAAAAATATTTGACGACGTTGTTTTGAAGAATAAGAACTATGTGGACATGATTCTAAGTGATGCTTATACTCTGAAAACATATTACATGGGTTTGGTTGACGAGAACAACAAAGTCAACTTCTATGATGGTAAGGTTCGGGTAGTTGATCCTGAAGACAAGGAGTTTGTGAAGTTTGCTCCACATGAATACCTAGACGTTATTGAGGAGCACGTTGAAGAGTGGAGCTATGTCAAGTTTCCTTATCTAAGAAAAGTGGGTTGGAAGGGCTTAGTCGGCGGATCAGACAGTGGCATTTATCGTGTTGGACCTCTCGGAAGGTTAAACGCCTCAGAAGGCATGGCAACGCCTCTAGCTCAACAAGAATACAAGAGAATGTATGAGATCCTTGGCGGAAAGCCTGTTCATTCGACCCTCGCCTTTCACTGGGCTCGGTTGATAGAACTATTGTATGCAGCTGAAAGGTGCTTAGAGCTGAGCAGGGATAAGGAAATAACGAGTAGAGATGTTAGAAACAAGCCTCGCAGCCCAAGGGAAGGAGTTGGGATTATTGAAGCCGCTAGAGGTACTCTAATTCATCACTACATTTTGGACGAAAAAGCTCTAGTTAAGCGAGTTAACCTGATAGTGGCCACGACAAACAACAACCCTGCTATATGCATCTCCATAAGAGATGCAGCTAGAGCCCTCATACATCGTGACCACGTTAACGAAGGATTATTGAATAAAGTAGAGATGGCCTTCAGAGCTTATGACCCCTGCCTTGCCTGCGCCACACACTTTGCAGTAGGTCAAATGCCCCTTCAAATCAACATATACGATCACAATCGAAAATTGCTGAAAACCATCAGAAGGTGAGTTTAGTTGTCCAAAAGAGCTGCACATATAAAAAAGATGAATTTAAGGAGAAGCGATTAGATGAAGATATGTGTAACTGCCGTTTCAGGCAGCCTAGATGCTCAGGTAGATCCAAGGTTTGGTAGGTGCCCATACCTTGTGATTGTGGATTCTGAAACCATGGAGTTCGAGGCGGTTCCAAACATTGCTTCCGGTTCGACGAGTGGAGCTGGAATTCAAGCGGCTCAAACGATAGCGAGCAAAGGCGTTAAGGTAATAATCACTGGAAACGTTGGACCAAACGCGTTCCAAGCTTTGTCAGCTGCTGGAATAAGAGTTGTGATAGGCGCTTTCGGAAACGTGAGAGAAGTAATTGAAAAGTACAAGAGTGGAGAACTAAAGGAGACCAGTTCACCTACTGTTCGAGGGCATTTCGGAATGGGTATGGGTGGAGGACGCGGTCGTAGACGATGGTAGTCAACCACTTAGCCTAGAAAGAAGGGTTATAAATGAAATTTAGATGCTCCATCTGCAATCAAGAATGGTTTGTTCCAAAGGAGAAACTTGTCTACATAAGCGACTGGCCTGATACGTGTCCAAATTGTGGAAGTGCAGATATCAGTCATGAAACAGTTGAAGAAGCGATGGCGTCTTCCATTGTCCTAAAAAATGTAAACGATAAAGAGCTTGAAGATATAAAACGCAAAAAACTTGAGAAAATGTTTCAAGGCGTTAAGAAAGGAGGAGGTGAAAAAACGACATCAAGAATAGTGGTTCCTGTGTTAGACGAAAGCGGCTTAAACGCAAGGTTGTCTGAACATTTTGGAAGGGCACCATACTTTGCTGTTATCGAATTAGATGAAAATGGGCAAATCTTAGGACAGAGAACCGTGCCTAACGTAGGTGAACATTTTGGGGGCTCAGGACGTCGTGCTGACTTTGTCCTACAACTCAAACCAAATGCGATCATCACCTATGGAATGGGACCGAGAGGTTTGAACATATATCAAAGCGTCAGAGTAGCGGTGTTAAGGGCCAACGCAAA